>OLIS01000505.1_pt1 | contig 30489 bp, 24 predicted proteins | sample 1601351 | NCBI WGS metagenome assembly OLIS01 (sample SAMEA2452122, study PRJEB22498) | human gut metagenome | biome: human feces; feature: human gut; material: feces | place: Australia | collected 2012
GACATCCAAAAGACCGTGGGAGAACAAATCACCTTGCCGGAAGGGTATCACGTGGAATACGGCGGGCAATTCGAAAGCGAACAAGCCGCGTCACGCACGCTATTCTTGACCTCCGTGATATCCATTTTGCTGATCTTCCTGCTACTATTCAACGAATTTCACAGCATGCCGCTATCCGGTATCATCATGTTGAACTTGCCGTTGGCAATAATCGGAGGTATATTAAGCATTTGGTTTACATCGGGTATTATCAGCATTCCGGCCATCATCGGGTTCATCTCCCTGTTCGGTATCGCTACCCGAAACGGTATACTGCTCGTGTCTCATTACAACCACCTGCGCTCGGAAGGCATGTCCTTGCATGATAGTGTCATTCATGGTTCTCTCGACCGATTGAACCCGATCTTGATGACAGCATTGACTTCTGCCCTAGCCTTAATCCCGTTAGCAGTAGGTGGTGATCTTCCGGGCAATGAAATCCAAAGCCCTATGGCCCAGGTCATTCTAGGAGGATTATTAAGCTCTACTTTATTAAACGGTTTTGTCGTTCCGATCATGTATTTGTTACTTAATCACGAGCAAAAAGAGATCGAGAACCTGGAAATATAACCTCTTGAAAATAAAGAAATGAAAACATATACATTATACATACTCGGATCGATACTTTTGGGAACTCTCACCACGAGAGCCCAAAGCAGCATCGATCAAGTGCTGAAAAGCATTGAAACCAACAACAAGTCATTGCAAGCCAACACGAAAATGACCGATGCCCAAAAATTGGACGCCCAAACCGGAAAGTTCCTTGCCAACCCGACATTCGAATGGGAACAGATGTGGGGAAACCGGAACAATCCCGGCTCGGAATATTCATTCACGGCGAAACAATCCCTTGATTTTCCGACAACTTATGCCAACAAAAATAAACTGGCAGCTTTAAAAGCAAACACGATCGGCTTCCAAGCCGCCGCGTATCGCCAACAACTACTTTTAAACGCCAAACAGACTTGTATCGAAATCATCTATTTACGAAAACAAAAAAGTTTGCTGGACAAACGATTGGCTAATGCGGAAACCATGTTCGCGCATTACAAAAAACGATTTGAATCGGGAGATGCAAACCAACTGGAACTGAACAAAATCCAACTGGAACTATTAAATGCCCAGAACCAAAGTCGTCTAAACAAAACCGCTTTAACCGCCGCGGAAGAACAACTCCGCAATTTAAACGGGGGAGGACCTATCCCGTTCGACGCGACAAATTATCCGGAAGGAGAAGACCTTATTGATTTTGAGCAATTACAAACAGCTTTCATGGAAAACGACCCGAACTTGAAAAGCCTTACCGGAGATCAAGAGATCGCCAACCGGGAAGTCAAGCTAAACCGTTCTCTTACTTTACCGAAATTCGACGTCGGGTATAAACGGACCGCCTCCTCCGGCAATGTGGCATCCAACGGTTTCGTGGTCGGAGTATCCATCCCGTTATTCGAAAACAAGAACACGGTGAAAAAAGCAAAAGCGCAGGCAGAATTTGCCACGGCCTCGCTAGCCGACAACCAACTGAACCTGAAAACGAATCTACGCCAGTTGTATCAACAAGCCGAAGCGTTACAGATTTCCCGTGCAGACTATGCTAAAGTCCTGGAACAACAACGTAACATCGAGTTACTGAACAAGGCATTGAATGCCGGACAGATTTCCGTGATCGACTACTTCACGGAACTCACCACAATCTACGACAGCCACCAAAGCTATCTGGACGTGGAGAAAGAATATCACAGCATATTAGCTCAATTGTACCAGTATAAGCTATAAAAATAAAAAAACACCGGTTACTTTTAAAGAACGACACATCACTTATACAAGAGGGGGGAGCCAATAACCAAACGGCTCCCCCTCCTTACGGGTGACTTGCGCCCGAGAACAATAAACTTCCCCTATCTTACGATCTCCAATAACGCGTCCATCCGCGGCAACACGTTCCCCTTCTCCGCCAAGCGTTCCGCGCTATTATGTCCCCCGGCGTACAATCTAAAATCAAAGCCCAAGGCCTCTGCCACCTCGGCGTCATGCAGCGTATCGCCCACCATAACCGTCTCCTCCGGGACAATCGGGAACATCCGTAACATCTCCATCCCGCGCGCCACCTTGCCATCCGCGTAAATGTTATTTGACCCGCAAACGCCCTCGAAATATTCCCGAATACCGAATCGTTCCAACATTCCGATCAACAAATCTTCTTTCAACGCGGATAATACATATTGGTGTACACCCTGCCTCTTTATCCCCTCCAGCACGGGAACAATCCCCGGAGTCAACTCCACGTTTTTCGCCAAATCGTTATAAATATTCACGAAATCTCTCGACACCGCATCCCAATCATCCCGACTAAAATCAAACCCGATCGATTCATAATAAGGTTTCACGGGAAATCCGAAAACAGAGCGGTACTCTTCCACCGTCAACCTCCCCAAATGCTTCCGTTCCAACATCACGTTAATCGTGTCCACGCTAACCTTCACGTCATCCAACAACGTCCCGTTCCAATCCCAAACTACATTTTTGTATTTCATATCATTCATTATTTCAACATTTAGACGGTTGTCACATCGCGTGCAAACCATTCCCGACAAAGGTAATCATTTCTCGTTTGAATTGAAAAATAGAATTCAAGGGAGGATCGATTCGTGTAAAATACACAATCAAACACTTACTACCCTTCATATAGCGATCATCACGCTATCATCCACCTATCCAAATGTTAATATCTACTATACAAATACTTTTTTTTACTATTGTAATAGGAGCGGAATGGGAGGAGAATGGGAGCGGAATGGGAGCGGCTTGCTATATGATAGCAATTTGATGGCAATTAAATAGCATTTATTCACGTTAATTCAACATAAACTGCTATGAAACACCGTCAAATCCAAAATAGCATTCCGGATCATCTTCCGCCACGCGGGATGCGGGCTCGATTACTTGCTTTCTTCGGGATGAAACGCCTCGATTCCCGTCCATCCTAATCGTTGACGGGCCACATTTTCAGGGAATATACGATAAACCACGTCTGCCTCACTCCCCAACGTTCCATCGGCATTGAATAGTTCCACGTGCATTTTCGCCAGACGCGAAGTTTGTTCCACGATGCGGGAACGCAAGAATAGTTCTCCTCGGTCGGAATAGACTGTAGCACGATATTTCGTGGTCAATTCAACCGTGACACCCGCGCTTTTCACCTTCGCGAAAACATTCCAACACGCGATTTCATCTATCAACGTTGCCTGTATTCCTCCATGTAACACGTGAAAAAATCCTTGAAACTCAGGCCGGGGCATCCAATGGCAAGTAATATATTCCCCTTCTTCGTAGAATTCACAGCGTAAGCCATGTTCATTTCCGGATGCACAACCGAAGCAATTATATCCCTCGTGTTGTTCGTAGGCGTTATATAATTTTTTTCTTTCCATCTTCTGATAAAAAAAGGGACGTGATCGCGTCCCTCATGATAAATTGTCCAATATTTTTACAGATTGCTATTAATCAGCTTAGCGCAAGCTTCCATTTCCTCTTTCGGGAACTGTTTTTTCGGGTTAGAGAAGTTCAACTCGTTGCCTTCAACCAAAGGAACCAAATGAATATGAGCGTGCGGGACATCCAATCCTACCACGGCTACCCCTACTCGTTGACAGGGGATACTCTTCTTTATTGCTTTGGCCACCTTTTTGGCAAACACCATCATCCCGGCTAATTCTTCATCCGTCAGGTCAAACAAATAGTCTTCCTCTCGCTTCGGAACCACCAGCGTGTGTCCCTTTTGCAGGGGGTTAATATCCAAGAAGGCGTAATAATGCTCATCCTCGGCCACCTTGTAAGATGGAATCTCCCCGTTAATAATCATCGTGAAAATTGAAGCCATGATCTATTTAAGATTTAAAATTTTAGATTTTAGATTGCCAGCTCCGCTGGCCTTCATTTTCAATTCTCCATTTTCAATTTTCAATTAAATTGAAATGTCCATGATCTCAAACTCCATCGTGCCTGCCGGAACTTGCACTTCCACCTTGTCTCCTAGTTTTTTACCGATCAACGCTTTAGCGATTGGGGTCGTGATGGATAATTTGCCAGCCTTGAAATCAGCTTCACTCTCTGACACCAACGTGTAGGTCATTGTCGCCTTGGTTTTAGTGTTTTTGATCGTCACCTTATTCAATATCTGAACTTTTGACGTATCGATCTGAGACTCGTCAATGATCCGACAATTGGATATTATATCTTGTAGCTGAGCGATTTTAGCTTCCAGTAATCCCTGGGCATCTTTCGCCGCGTCATACTCTGCATTCTCGGAGATATCTCCTTTTTCAATGGCTTCCCCTATTGCTTTGGAAATCTTAGGGCGCTCTACATTCTGCAAATTGTCCAGTTCATCCTGCAATTTTTTCAGTCCTTCTTTGGTTACATAAGATACCTTCTTTGTCATAATTATTATATTAAAATATTGATTTATACATAAAAAAATAAATGACACTTATCCTCCAATAAGTGCCTTTATCTAGTTAAGAATTCCATTGTACCTGGAATCCTCACCTCCTGAATACAAAATTAGGACCTTTTTTTGAATAAAACAATTTTTCCCTACAAATATTTTTAATTTAAGATCCTGCCGCCATTTATCTGATACAGAAAAAACTATCTTTCACTCTCTACAAGCGGGATAGAAGGGATCAATTTAAAATCATTCTATTTCACTTTCCCGTGTCACAGCATATAAATCAACTAAAAAATAGGATCAAGGCAAGTAATCCTCCCGGATATTTTGCATCGCAGCGAACAAATTACTCCGGGCATGGGGAGAAATCATTTCCATCTGATCAAGCAATCGACTCACGGCATCCCGGTTCGTCGCTTTTTCGTGGGGACAATATTTTTTCTGCTTTTTAAACTGTCGCATTTCAGCATACCGTAAAGTCTCGTCATTCGAAAGATAGATTAACGGACGAATGAGCGTGAACGTATTCTTGAACATTTCCAAGCGGGCCGGCATGCTACAAATTGTCCCGTTGAACATCATGCTCATCAAAAGACTCTCCACGGCATCATCCCGATGATGTCCCAATGCCAGTTTTTTACAATCGTATTCTTTGGCAATATCGAAAAGCATCTTGCGCCGGTGCCATGAACACACGAAGCAAGCCGGCTTCTTGGGATTCACTGTCGTATCCACCCGAATTGTCCGGTAAACATACTCCACGCCCAAACGTTCGCAGAATGCCCTCAAATAGTCGCCATCCACCTCGTAAGCGACATCCTCCACGGCAATATGAGCCGCAATAACCGTGTAATTTTGCTTCGGATCCTTGGCCCGCATGGCCAACACTTCCAATAGTGCCAACGAATCCTTTCCTCCCGAAACTCCCACCAGTATCCGGTCTCCATCCTCTATCAAATGATAATCATGTATCGCTTTCCCCACCTTTCGAAAGAAATCCCGGGTAAATACTTTATCTCGTTTTTCCTCTGTTATCATTCTCTTCTATATATAATTTCCCTGTTTTTGTTGTTATATATTTTTGGTTCCGATCGTTCGGGTTTTCCGGAATTGTCCGAGCTAATAATCCGAGTTGAACTAATTCAGTTATATGTAACTTTCTATTTTTCGAATGATTAATCACGCCTAAATAATCTAATATTTCCTTACTTTTCCTTGGTTTCAAACAAAAATACAATATATCTATTTGTCTTTTCCTCAAATATATTCCTTCACTTTCTTGGACACTTTCTTGGACACTTTCTTGGACACTTTCTTGGACACTTTCATTACCATCCGTATATTCCCGATACAACTCAACATCCACGAAATCACCTTTCTCTGTAATCAACGGTTTTACACCTCCTGCCGCTTCACACCATGAAAATATCCTCTTTATTCCACTGCCCCATTGCTCGATATAATCCAACTCTTTAAAAACACGGGCAATCGCCTTATTCCTTGCCTCGGAGCGACCTGCCAACACGTCATCAATCGTAATCGAACTCGGAAAACCTCCGGGAGAAACAATATTCACGATATCGTCATAAATGCCAACTTTTATATCCCGTCCCAAATTTATATAATCCCGATGTACATAAGCGTTCAATATAACTTCCCGAATCGCCTCCATCGGAATCTCATACCGATCTTCCCTTTGCAACCCTTTAATCACTCCTGCCAAATGAAGATGATTCTTTATAAACATCTCAACTTGATCCAACTGCGAAAAAAGATCTCCCGAATATTCCTTCTTATCAATAAATGATCCCATGGTAGTTCCCTTAAAACGGGCACATTTTACGGTAGCATTTTCCCGTATTCCTAACAAAATCAACAAGGCTTGCGAGGGATACAAACGACCGTGTTCTTCCTGAACAAGTTTCAGACTTTTCAACTTCTCCATATCAAGAGTCTTTCCCCTCGCCTCGAACCTTTTCTGCAACGGGGTCAAATCCAAACTCTCAAAAGAGGTGTCAAAACAGATCTCCTCATCAAAACTTCTATTTATTCTCTGTCGCTCCAAATCAATCACGGTTTCCACGTCAGCTTTACGGTTAGAACTTCCTATCCGCACGTAAGTACCATGATTCCGCCCTTCTTTTTTCAAATAGTAAGGCAATAAATTCCCTCGATAGACCTCTATTACAAACAACAATTTGCCATCCACGTTTGTCGTGTAAAATTCGGGTAGAATATTCGGGTAACATAAATCATAGATAATAGATACTACTCTATCCTGCAATGCAAAAATATCCACGTCGGGATCAATACCTTTTATCGTTCTGTCGTCCCCGACACCGATAATTAATTGCCCCCCACTCGTATTAGAGAATGCAACAACGGTTTTCGCTATCTTATCTCCTTGCGGCAGAATTTCTTTGAATTCCAAGACTTTACTCTCCCCCGCCCGTATTTTATCCTGCAAACGTGAGTCCATTATGATTATGATTTACTTCTTTCATGCAAATTTAAGAATTCCAAGTCATATATTGTTGCTCTCTCACAAATATTTGTAAATTTGAACCCTTAATCTAAAAACACAGTCCATCATGCTAAAGAAAGTTCCGCATACTTATACCATTGTATTCTCGATCATTATTATCTGTGCCATCCTAACCTGGATTATCCCGGGCGGGGAATACGCGCGAGAATCTATCGATGTCAATGGCGTAGAACGAACCGTGATCGTGAACGATTCATTCCATGAGGTTGCCAAGAGCCCTCAGACGTGGCAGGTATTCTCGGCTCTTTTCAACGGATTCGAGAAACAATCCGGCATTATCGCTTTCATACTGATTATCGGGGGAGCTTTCTGGATTATGAATAATAGTAAAGCCATTGACGTGGGGATTTTTTCTTTCTTACGGTCCACACAAAAACTGGAGCATATTAAAATCATCCGTAAACTAGGTGTCAATAACATCATTATTTCGATGGTTATGCTTCTGTTTAGTTGTTTCGGGGCGATCTTCGGCATGAGCGAGGAAACGCTGGCTTTTGTCATCATTATCGTTCCCCTGGCCATATCCATGGGTTACGATTCTCTCACGGGAGTATGTATGGTCTATGTCGCTGCCCATGTCGGGTTCGCGGGAGCAATTTTGAATCCCTTCACAATCGGTATCGCACAAGGGTTGTCGGACCTTCCGTTATTTTCCGGTTTCGAGTACCGGATATTCTGTTGGGCCATACTCAACGTGATCATGATAGCCTGGGTGTTACGCTACGCCGCAAAAGTCAAGAAAAATCCCAAGGCTTCACTCGTGTACAACCTAGATAGTCATTGGAGACAAGAGAAAGTGGCCGACACACAGGAAATTGAATACAAAAGTTACACCTCATCTTGGGTTGTCTACTTTTTTATCCTCACCGGACTAGTACTTTTCTCCTGTTATTTTCCCCGCACGACACTATCCATCGGGGAACATTCCAGTCTAACCACGTTTGTAGTCCCGGCATTAACCGTACTATTCGCCTTGATCGGATATTTTTCTTTACGGAAATCTTTCCACTTTTTTATCCTGACGATCCTTGGCTTCACGATTCTTTTTCTAATCGTGGGCGTGATGGGTTACGGGTGGTATTTGCCTGAAATATCCGGGCTATTCCTTGCCATGGGAATACTTTCCGGTTTTGCAGCAAAAGAAAACGCGGATAACATTGTCAAGCTCTTTATCGCCGGAGTAAAGGATATTCTTTCTGCCGCACTAGTAGTTGGTTTAGCCGGTGGAATTATCATTATTTTACAAGAAGGCCATATCATAGATCCTATTCTCCACTCGCTGGCGGGCTTAATGAGCGAGGCCGGACGTGTTCTCTCGCTAGGTATCATGTACTTGATCCAAACAATGATCAATATTATCATCCCGTCAGGTTCTGCCAAAGCAGCTCTTACCATGCCCATCATGGCACCTTTTTCCGACGTAATCGGACTATCCAGACAAGCTACCGTGATGGCGTTCCAGTTTGGAGACGGGTTCACGAATATGATCACTCCTACTTCCGGAGTGCTGATCGGGGCTTTGGGAATCGCTCGTATCCCTTACGATGTTTGGGTGAAGTTCTTTTGGAAATTCATTCTCCTACTTGTTATTATCGGTTTCGTACTATTAATTCCCACCGCAACCATGCAGTTGAATGGGTTTTAATGAAGGGGAGTGTCTAACAAGCCTTATTCCTATCAACAAGCTACCCCCTCCAACTCCCCCTTACACAGGGAGAGGATTGATTTCCAAGCGGTTTCCCCTCCTGTGCAGGAGGGGTTAGGGGAGGTAGTTATTAAAAGAGTAGCTTGAAGCTACTCTTTTTCATTAATTTCAGAAATACATAACGTCCAGGCATGTTCACAAGCCGGGTTCTTCACGAAAGACGGTGGTAGTGTCACCAACACGCCGTTGTCCACCCGTTTATAGGATAAATTTCCTTTATGTCCCAATAACGAGATCCGGGCTCCTTTGGCCGGCTTAATACCGCTGAACATAATCTGTGAAGGCGGATTCGGTTCATCCTCATCATTTAGATAAATAGCATATACTTTCCCGTTATTTTTATGTTTCGTGTAACAAATCTTCGCTTCTTTATAAGGGGCGATTGGGCGGGTTTCGTAGATTGCCTCCCCGTTAATCTTCATCCAAGCACCCATCTCTTTCATGATCTTAATCCCTTCCGGCGGAATCTCTCCATTACCATCCACTCCCACGTTCAGTAAAAAGTTTCCCCCTTTACTCACGATATCCACAAGATAATGTACAAGTTCTCGGGTAGACTTGTATTTATCACCCGGCAAATAAGACCACTGATTTGCCATCGTCATACAAGTTTCCCACGGGTAATTCCACGGTTTTTCAGGAATCTTCTGCTCCGGAGTACGGTAATTCTCGTATTTCCCGCCGACCCAACGGTCAACAACGATCAATCCGGGTTGATGTTCTCGTGCCATCTCCACGATTCGATCCATCTTGATATCTTGATTCCGATTTTCCGGTGCCACCCATCCCCCGTCTAACCAAATAATATCCACCTTCCCATACCCGGTCATCAACTCTTTTATCTGATTATACGTGAAATCGCAGAATTTCTCCCACATCCACGGGTGATTCTTGATCTTGTAATTCACGTTGCGATCTCCGTGTTGCCAACGATCCGACCAATAATAAGGGTTATTCCAATCCGGTTTCGAGAAATAGGCACCGATCATAAAATCCCGCTTTTGGAACGCACCAAACAATTCTTTCAGTATATCCGGATGAGGTGCCGTATGATACGGACATTCAGAGGAAGTAATCTTATAATCCGTTTCTTTCGTATCCCACATACAAAAACCATCGTGATGTTTCGTGGTAAACACGAAATACTTCATTCCTGCCTCTTTTGCCAGATCAGCCCAATACCCCGGATTAAACTTCACCGGATTAAATGTCTTCTTCAGATTCACGTAATTCCGGTAATATTCATCATAAGAAATCGTCGTGTCCCGCTGGATCCAATCTACATCTTCCGTACAAATAGTCCACGATTCACAATACCCTTTTTGGCTATACGGTCCCCAGTGCACGAAAAAACCGAATTTCAAATCCTGCCATTGTTCCAATTTTGCTTTTACCGCCGGGTCTTGCTCTTGATAATATTCCATACCCTCGTATTGAGCTTTCAATAAGGTACACCACAATATCAGTATCGCACCCAAAAATAATCTTCGCATACTCTATTTACTTTTAACATATTACACAACTCTGCAAAGATAAAAAAAGAGGGAGATAAAACCCCCTCTCTTTACACAAATCATGACACCCTCGTCACTTCAATCTTTCCTCTACAAAGGCTCTCAATTTCTCTCCTCTTAAATTCTTCGCTATAATCCGGTTATTCTCGTCCAACACGAATATTGTCGGAACTCCGTCAATATTATACAATTTAACGATTTCACCTTTCCAACCTTTCAAATCAGAAAGATGTAACCATTTCAACCCGTCTTTTTGTATAGCTTCCGTCCACTTGTCCTTTTTCTCGTCAAGAGACACGCTCATCACGGTAAGTCCTTTATCTTTAAAATCTTGATATAATTTAACCATATTCGGATTCTCCAGCCGACACGGTCCGCACCAAGATGCCCAAAAATCGATAATTTTGATTTTCCCTTTTACATCATACATCGCGACTTCTTTACCATCAGGTGTCCACAACGTGAAATTCGGAGCCATGGCATTCACCTCCACCCCCTCCAATGCTTGAATTCGGGCAGCCACTTGTTTCCCCGGTTCCAGTTGACGAGCTTTCTCTGAAAGTCGTTGATAACAAGCTTTTAAGGCATCCAAATTCATTTGTTCCATTCCTATCGTCTGGATATAAGCAGCAAAAAGATTATCCTTATTTTTCTCTACCAGTGCATCCAATTCTTTTTGAGCATCCTCTCGCATTCTAGCTAATTTTTTCTGTAACTCTCCGGCCGTCTTATAATGTTTCTCGCTAGAAGCTTTTTTAATTTCCCCCTTCAATTTATTCATCCCTTTGTTGGCTTTCTCGACAATCTCTTTATAGGCATTCAATTCTTCTTGCAATTTTCCCCCTTTTATCTCTTCTTTTTTATCCTGCCACAACCGCATCTCGTAAGGAGCATCCGTATCCAAAAGAAAGATAAATCCCCCGTTATACTGTGCCACTTTAATTAACGCGACACAAGGCTTCTCTAACTCGCCTTCCAACACGAATTTCCCATTCACAAGCGGAGCTTGAGCCAACGTATCCACTCCATCCAACCGATTCACGATAACCAACATCTCTCCTTCACTTAATTCAGGAGCCCAACCATTGATCTTGAATTTTTTCCCCTCCCCGAAAGCCATGCTCACGAGGAAAAGAGAAAAAACAAACATTACTATTTTCAAATTGCTCATATTTTGAATTTCACTTAACATCTAGCTATTCCCGGGTTTGTAAAAACAATATCTTGGATCTCCCCGAAACCCGTATGAATGAATGTTTTATCAACATCACCCCCGGAAGTCAGAAACAACTCATGCAATTCTCCCGTTCCATCCGGATTATTCACCACAACAGCCAATCTCCTATTCGCATCAATGGTCCCATACCCCGTGTCATACCAAGCCGCAATTCTAAATTGCAATTTCGTAATGGGGCCCCCGGCATCATATAAATAGATTTCCTCACCACTCGCCACGTTATACAAGTAAACGGCACTATTCCGGGTATAAAAAATCTGATCTTTAAAGGCAATCGAAGTGGCAAATTGAGAAGTCGCATCCAAATTCATATTAACGGCAGGAGTCTTGCTTACTTCGATAAAAGAAGTTCCTTGTCCATTAAAGCCAAGTTGATATACCGTGTAATTTTGCTGACCGTCCACACCAATAATTATCGTCCCTTCCTCGGATATGTCGCTATTTCCTTGTCCCATATAAACAATCTCCTGATTCTTCCATTCGTCCTCTGCAAAAATACCTTTATCAAACAATGTTAATACTACAGAACTTTCATCTTCCGGATGGATTTCCGAATTACTCCAGATCATTCTATTCCCATTCATGTTATAATACATAAACTGTCTATGTTCTCTATCCCATATTGTAGCATAACCACTTCGGGAGAGGAACACGTTCTTCACTTGATAATTTTTCGTGTTGTCATCCGTCTTTACCGTGAACATCCAACCCATTCCTTTCGTCCAATACAAATGTCCGTTTGCATCCACCAAGAAGCCGGCAGAATACCCGTCACCCGAAGCATACGCCAAACGAGGACGAGGTGAAACGTTAGGCATCATCAACTCGAATCGTTTATTAACAACTAAGTCAAAAGGATGCATATAAGCACAACTATCCGGTTGTATTGCAAACATGTGTTCAACAATCAGATTCGCGTAATCACTTCCATCCGAAGAAAGATAAAGTAATTTCGTTGCATCTTGAAAGCGACGAATTCCCCAAATATCCTGATAAGCATCATAAACGACACTCAACTCATCAGTTTCTGCATTAATTCCCTCGACAACGCCTAATTTGCGATCTCCTTGCGCCCCATGCAGTACAAACCAACTGTTTACAAAGGGAACCACCGTGTTCATATTGAACTTGGTATAATACTCCACTCCCGTGGAATGATCTATTACTTTGAATAATGGTGCGTATGACGTCTTTTTCTTGGGAGCAAATTTTAAAGTTAACTCTTTAGACCGCAATGTATCCAAAACCGTTTTTTTATTTACCGTCTTCGAGGTAATCCATTGGAATTCCAAATTATCCTCTCCCGTTACATCCGATTGAGTCACTACAGGCGTGTAAGTCACCCTCAATGTATCCAACGAAGGCTGACGATACCTGTAATTGCAAGAAGTTTCTGTTCTCTCGGTCGGTTCCGGAAGAAAAGTAATGGATTCCAGATCGTTTACTTTTTTATAGTCATAGTTACCTTTATCCTCATAACATCCTCCCAACATAAAAGCAACTACCCCCAATATATAAATTCTATTTCTCATGGTTCTCATTTTTATTCGTTAACGATACTATTTGTCATTATCCGACACTTCAGGATCCGGCGGGAAAGGAGCAAATGGTAACGGTTCATCCGGGTGCTTTTCATTATAAGCATCATAAGCCTCTCTCAATTTTGGCATAAAACTAGCCCAATCTGTATAACTTGTATAGTTTTCTTCTCCAACAACGCTGATCACAAACTCTTTCTTTGCTTCGGAAAATTCTCCTAAATAAGTCCCGGCTCCCATGTACCAATCCCACCAATTGGGCTTCGTCCACACGGGAAAACTAAAATCTTTGGGTGCATCCGGGTGTTTTTCATTAAATTCTGCCAACTTATCCCGCAGCACTTGATTATAAGTTCCCCAATCCAAATAAGGGCTAAACTTCACGCCAAGAATCGTGACAAAGAAAGCATACTTTTCTTCCGAAAACTCTCCCAATGCATTCTCTCCCTCAGCCCAATCAGCTGGTTTTTCATAACGATCAGATACCATCACCTGATACACGCTCTGTTCCTCCGCTCCCGAATCGAACAGAGAACTTGCATCCTCAAAATCAAACGTGATACCTACCGCGTATTTACCTCTTCGTTCCGGTCGTATCAGCACAACCTGAACGGTATCAAGCAAACGATTCGCCCGGAAAGTATACTTCGGTAAAAACTCAACCGTTGCCAAAGGAAGCTCTTCCAGCAACTCCAAAGGAACTGTTTTCAATTTAAATTCCCGATCCACGTCACTTGCATGCCCCATCAATGATAAAAACACAGAAATAGTATCCCTGGAAATCGAATCGCCCAAATAAATGTTAGTTGGATAACCCCACTCATCTTTACCAACAACACTCTGAAACGCAAAATCATACTCCAGCACCATTTGGTTTTCCTGTGGATCATAATTGAATTGGATGCAATCCTTTTTTTGATCAAAACTCACAATTCCCTCTTTCTGGCAACCTAACAGAAGAAATAAGAATCCGATATAAATATATTTATTCATAATGCCGTCTAATTTAATGATACAACAATCACTCGCCTGTCATAGACCCGAATTCAACTTCATCATCCGGAATCGGGAATACATAATACACCATTTTAGCCACGGGACAACGATAGAATGTCTCGTAATTATGACGTTTCAAGAAATAAAAGAATTGTCCTTCAGCAAAAAATTCCTTTTGATACTCTTTCAACAATGCCTCCCGACGTTCTACATCCGTATAATTACTACCATAAATAATATCATACGTCCGAGAAATACCTCTCGTGTTGCGTACTTTGTTTATATACTCCACGCTTTCTTCCAAAGAAACTGATTCCGCAAGAATATAATACATTTCCGACAAACGAATCAAGGGAATATTTTCATCATAAAATGTATTCTCACCCAAGTACTTCCGACACATATTCTGATTATCCCCATGGATAAAACCAAATCCATTCTTATACCGGATATCATTAATACCGCAAGTCATGGATTCAAAAACCGTCGTTCGGTTGTTATCTGAAATCCACAATTGATTATTGAAAGGGAGAGCGGTTTTCCAGTAACTATTCAATTTCTCGCTCATATTATACATGGACAATCCGAAAAGCGTTTCGTCATGCATTGAAACGTCGGTCTGGTTATCTCGCACGAGACTCAATCCGCATTCATTGATCACGCTACGGGCATAAGCCGCAGCCATTGTCTTATTACCCATCCACAAATACACTCTGGCCATCAAAGCCTTTACCGCATACTTGTTCATCCTATATCCCCGTTCTCCCACGAAAGGCTCATCAAATTTATACGCCCAATTCACTTTGTCATTTTTCAACAACTTTTCAGCCTCTCTCAAGTCGTCTAAAATTTTATGTGCCAATTCATTTGCTGCCATGGGAGCAACTTTATCCGAGTTAAATTTATCCCGGAAAGGAACAGCCTTAGCCGTCGAATCCTGAACATATATCGGTCCCCACATCCTCAACAAATCAAAATAGTGAAATGCCCGTAATCCCAAAGCCTCTCCCTTGATCATCTCCCAGTATCCCTCCGTCGTAATATAATGCCCGTTTGTTTCCAAGTATGTCAACAAACTATTGATATTAGCTATATCCTGATACATGGCACTCCAAATAGAAGCCAATGTGTTTTTCGGATCGCTCTGGTTTTTATAGTCATATATTTTTGCCCGCACATCATCCGAATCATTATTGTTATCATAACGTTGCACGAGTTTCTCCATAAAGTTGAACGTCATGTGCCCGCCATATAACGATTGATCTGTCATACGACCGTAAATTCCGATCAACGCGCTCTTGAAACCGGATTCAGAGGTAAACAAATCTTCCGATTTTACATCCGTATTCGGGCTTACGTCCACCCAATCCGAACAAGCAGACATCATCATTAAAATGATCCAACTACACGCTAATATTATTTTTTTCATCGTTACTCCTCCCTTTGTTTTAATTGAACAATACAGATAAGGATAAATTAAAACTCCGTGCGAACGGATAGTCAAGTCCCCGTTCTTGCCTAATTGTAGAAAGAACAGCAATATCATTCATGGTAGCATTCAACGACAAACTCGCTACCCTACAAGTCTGCAAAAATTTAAAATTCTTCGGATCAAAACGGTATCCCAGCGTGATGGAAGAGAAGGTTAACTTATTCTCTTTCTGAACGAACCGACTACTTTGTGGCGTATCATTTCCAATGATTTCGATGGACTTATATTTTGCATCCGGATTATCCTTTGACCAACGAGCCTTTATTGCCCGACGATCCAAATTATAAGCTACCTTTGAATTTTCAATTTTATCCACCAATGTCTGGTTATAAATATGAGCACCTAACGAATAAGTAAATGCCAAATTCATCGACCAATTCTTATACAAGAATGAAGACGAGATCGAACCATTCCACTTGGGCTGTGAGTCGCCCATAGGCACCTTGTCCACGGCATCCCAAACGAAAGTCTTCTCTCCGTTGCGTTTCAGATAAACTTCCTTTCCTGTGGCCGGATCAATACCTAAAGAACGGACAGTAAACAATTGATTCATTGATTTACCCTCTTCATAAATAGGAAGTGGTTCATCTTTTGAAGCTAAATTCGTTTCATTCAATGCTTTCAAAACATTTGAAATCTTTTCAACCACGTTACGATTATGAGCTCCATTAATTCCTAATGTCCATTGTATATTCCGCTCCCAATCATTAATAATCAACCCATTCAACTGCAAATCAATACCTTCATTCTTCACAGCTCCCACGTTCGTCGTCATTGTCCTGAAACCAACGGAAGGTGCCAACGTATAATCCAGCAACAAATTTTCAGTCAAATTATTATAATAAGAAGCTCCGAAATTCAACCGGTTTTGGAAAAATCCTAATTCCAAAGCTACACTTCGATTTTTTGTTTTGGACCATCCCAAGTCGGGGTTTCCGATTCCTTTCAATTGAGCTCCCAAAACATCAGTTGCCGGGTAAGGAAACATCAATTCCCGGAAAGAATACATTTCAGTTGCTTGATAAGGCTCATAACTCTGGGATCCTGTTACTCCATATGACCCTCTAAGTACTAAATTAGATATAAACGTATTCTCCAACCACTTTTCTTTATGCATATTCCAACGGGCTCCGATCGACCAGAATGGAGCCATGCCCGTATTCGAACCAAACTGAGAAGATAGATCACCCCGGATACTGAAATCCATTGAATAACGGGTATCATACATATAACTAACCTGCCCGATGACTCCAACAGAACGAGAAGTAGATTCCATTCCGGCCACCCGATTATCCATCTCAAATCCAAACAGAAAATCCGTCATGTTATCATTGGGAAAACCTTTAGCAGACAAGTTAACACTATTTCCTTGATTTTCATCAACATTCCAACGCCCGAACAAACTGATCAAATGCTTTCCGAAAGTCAGGTTATAATTTACAGATGCATTCAAACTCCAAGTAAACGTCTCTCCCGTATTCTTACGATAAGATCCTTTTTTAGTCAGATCCTTTTCTCCCGCAAAATCAGTATGATTCATAGATTTAAACACCTCTGAACGAGCTGTTCCTTTCGTAAAAGAAGCGGCCACATTCACGCGCAAATTTTCTTGAATTGCACACTCAATGGCAAAATTATCCGTCACGCTAAAATTCTCCGTCATATCCTTGTAAGGGAACTGTATATTATACAGGGGATTAGTAATTTCCTCTCTTTGCGTACCGGCACCCATTGATTTATACTCGATCAATTTCGTGTAATTTCCATTCTCGTCTTTCACCCGGTAATAAGGATTCAATTTCGTGTATTCGCTAAACGAACCATACGGAGAATTATTCCCCTTCACGTTAGAAAGGCTCAACTGGTTATTGATATTCCATTTTTTTCGCCGATATTGTAAACTCAAGCTTAACCCCATGCTCGTGCGGTCGGATTCTTTCATAACACCCGGCTCACTACTATAATTCACACTCAAAGAATACCTTAAAGCCTCATCCCCACCTTCCATCGAAAGCGTGTGTCGATGAGTAATAGGCGTTTGCAACGGCTTCGACAACCAATACGTATCCACTCCCCGTAAGATCTCCTGCTTGTAATGATTATAATAATTCATGTCACTTGCACTTAACGGGTTAAATAACCCCGCCCGTTTCTCATACTCCAACTTTTCCTCCGCATTCATCAAATTATAATCAGAAAGATCCGGTGTCGTAACTCCCAAATTCATCGAATAAGAAACATTCAAGGCTCCCGACAACGGTTTCTTTGTTTCAAAAACCAACACCCCATTTGCCGCCTCCGAACCGTAAATGGCTGTAGCCGATGCATCTTTCAATATCGTCACGGATTCTATCCGTTCCGGATCCAAATCCACGATACGTTGCAATGTTGTCTTAAAACCATCCAAAATAAACAAGGGCATATTCGGACGATTGGAATAATCTCCCATTAACATCTGCAAATCATTAGCACCTGTCGGGTTCAATTGCACGTCCCCCCTCAATCTGAATTCCGGCATGGCATTCGGGTCTGAACCCGCTTTATTATTTTCCACGATCCGGAAACTCGGATCAAAAACTTGCAATGCCTTTAATATATTCGTCGGGTTCAACTTTTTCAATTCCGAACCTTTCACGGATACATAACTTCCCGAAAAACTTTCTACTTTCCGCGGTGCCATACCGGTTACAACCACATCTTCAAGTTCCTCCTGTCTTGGAGTCAATTTAATCTCCATATCTGTCAATTTGCCAGTTAATGGAATTTCTTCATTCTCATAACCGATAAAAGAAACCAACAACGCACTAACACCTTCCGGCACCTCGATAAAGAATTTCCCGTTAATATCCGTAACGACTCCCATCGCCACCCTTTCCTTCAACACGATACTGGCTCCCGGAAGAGGATCTTTGGTCGAAGCATCTATGACCACGCCACTCACCTTATGAATCAAACTTCTAGGATCCACTTTAGGACGAGGTTTCAAAACAATCACTCGATTCATCTGGTATTCCACATCAACAGGTTGATCTCCCAGAATCATCAGTAAAACATAATCCAAGGTACGATTTTTCACATCAATCGAAATCTCTTTCTGCACGTTAATTTGTGCATGATTGTAAAAAAATTGTACTTTTACCATCACCGCTAAGGAATCCAGAACCTTATCCAACCGCATATTATCCACCTTAAGCGTAATTTTCGTGTTTTTATAATCATCATCATTGCCTGCCTGCACGCTACCGACAAACAAGAAAAGCATCAGCACGAAAATTGTAAATTTTACTCTACACGAATGTAGATGCACTTCTTTTTTTTGCATAACTTTGTTCAGTTTTTTAGTTTAAGTAGCTTTAAATTAAAATCTAAGCATCGGGGAGTGGGCATACTCCCCAAACTTTGAATCATTTCATCACTTGCACGAGAATCTTTTTATACTCCTTGTTCTTATTGTATCTTTTCAAGTAATCCTTTTTCAACTTCTCGATTGTATCGAAATCTCGGTTAGCCGCCACCTGATCATACAGAAAAACGAATAAAGCCGCATCCCGCAAAGTTCCATTATAGAAAGTTGCAATACTTTCATATTCTTTTTCCATACTATCAGCCGGTTTATACTCTTCATTTTTATCGCGTGCAGCCTTCCGTTGCTCGTATTCCTTATATTGAGCGAGAAACGACATGTACAATCGATTCCTCAAAGAAGCCTCGTCATCACGCAAGTGATAATCATCCAATGCACTCCAGTAACCATCCGCGATACAAGTCTCCAATGCTTTTTTATGGTAAGACGAACTAGCATAAGGATACGAGATTAAATTTGTCAACAACGTTGCTTCTATCTCGGAACGCAAATAATTATACATCCGTCCGGAAATTGAATCTTTAATCTCATCCAGCAAAGCAATCTCATCCTTCCACTCTTGCATCGTGGCAGTATAATGCTCTTTCGCGTCATACATCAATACTAAAAGAGCCGGAATATTTGTCTTATACCTTCTCTCCGCACGCAATGTACGGACTTTGTGCAAATAATTACCTACTGCAACAGCCTTCGGGGTTCCCGTGTATTCAACATCCGTGTAACGCCTCCCGTCATATTGAATTTTAGCGTGAATCTGATCTCCCGGTTCCAGACACACAACAACCCAAGCATTGATCTTCATCATTGTAATGTCATCCAACTCCACGCCAAACTCCATCTCCTGATTTTCCATATAAGGAAACTCCTGATTGATTCCATCTTTCTCTACGAAATCGAAATAGACCATCTTCCCGTTAAAGCCTTGAATTTGTGCACTAACCCGACTTACCTCTTTGGCGGTCAAAGAGAAAGCTGAAAAACAACTTACTAACAATACAAGAATCAAATTCTTCATTTCATCGTTTTTTTATTTCTTTCCAAGAACTTCTTTCACCTTCTGAATCAACTTTTCACCCCGCAAATCCAAAGCAACAACTTTTCCCTGCGGATCAATCAATACAGTATAAGGAATCGCTGTCACGTTACACAATTTTACCGGAGCAGTCGACCACATCTCCAAATCGCTCACTTGCGGCCATTTCATATTATTCTTTTTAATGGCTCCCAACCAAGCCTCTTTTTTAGAATCCAACGACACACCGAGAATTTCAAAATCTTTCCCTTTACACTCCTTGTACAACTTCACGATATTAGGCATTTCCCTCATACAAGGCCCGCACCAAGAAGCCCAAAAATCAATCAAGACATATTTTCCCCTAAAATCACTCAACTTTATCTTTTTCCCGTTTTGATCCGGCAACGTGAAATCGGGCATATCACTCCCCTCCGAGAATGCTGCCAACCGAATGTACTCTTCCAACTGTTTCGTATAGGGATGTTCATTCAAACTCGGGTCTATTTTGGCCCGTAACGCTTTTAGTTCCTCCAATGGCAAACGATACCTCATCGACCAATAAATCACAAACGGGGCAAAAGCCTGATCCGGGTAAAGATTTACCATTTTTATTCCGATCTCCGTGTTCCGTCTTTTTGCTATCGCACCTCTTTCTTTAAAATTTTTGTTTTCAACTTCATAAGGTTGTTCTCCATAAAGCATTCTCTCTAATACACACACTTTACGAATACTATCTGTCACGTATTGATCCAAAAACTTATAAAAGTCATAAATGTCATTATTAGGCGTCCCCTTTGCCGTAGAATTCAAAAAGAAATCCGCATTTGCCCGAATACTGATCTCCCCATTTTCCAAAAAGAAAGGCGTGATCGGACTCAAACAATCAGGATCAGCACTCTTGATAAAATACATTCTCGGATATTTCACACTTGGTCCTTGAAAAGTGTACTGATTATTTACCACTTCCGCACTATCGACAATATGCGGCTTCCCCTGAATTTCCTCCTCCTCCACGAGATATACTTTATTGGCTTTATAATCACCCTCTATCACACCTTTGATTACATATCCATCCATTTTCTTGTATTGAGATTGTCCCATCAGCAAGCCAGAAAATGCAACGCATAACCCAACTAATACAATTTTTTTCATATTGAACTAATTAAATTTTTATATATCAAACAAAACGTACGTTATCTTCTTATTTTATAAATACCTTATTTCCTTCCACCCGACAATCAAACTGCGAAGTTTCATCCAAGCGTTCCACGAAAACATCTATTCGCTCCTCTTTATTTATTACCCCGTATAAATTGCTTGCTCACACTCCTTGTTCTCAAAAATAATCTCGACCTCATACCAACGCTGCAACACTTTAGCAACCTCCACCAAAGGCTTACCTTTAAAAATATATTGCCCGTTTTTCCAAGCGATATAATCATTCACATTCACAGCCTTTATATCCACTATTCCGTTATCCTTATCCCAACGTAATTGTTTACTAGGCAATAAATTATATATCTGATCAGCCACGTGAGCGGCAACACGTCCTTCCACCAAAGTAACTTCAGTAAACGCCTCGTCCGGGTAAGCATTAACATTAAACGAAGTACCTAACACCTCAACTTTCATCCCGTTTGACACCACAAAAAAGGGATGCTCCGTATCTTTTGCCACTTCCAGATAGATTTCACCCTCCGCGTACACCACGCGCTCTTTCCCCGTAAAAGCCACCGGGTAACGCAAAGATGACTGCGCGTTTAGCCAAACTCTAGTTCCATCAGCTAACGTAAACGAGAAATCACATTGCGAAGGAGTAGTCAACGTATTATACACCATTTCCTCCTTCGTCGAATCGGAAATGATATATTGCATCTCTCCCTCCGACTTCATCGTAATCTGCACCCCATTCTCTTCATTCAATGTCAAATCTTGATTATAAAGCACCATTTGTTGTCCGTTAGAAAGTGTCAACACGGGAACATTCTTTTTTATCATCATCGTATGGGCAATCTCTAGCGGCAATTTCTCCTCCACCTCCTCCTGATACCAATAGAGTAATACGAGCATCAAAGGCAGGGCAATTATTGCCGCGTAACGAGAAATCCTTATCATCAAACGTCTACGACTATTTTTCTGTTCTCTCCTCTGTATAAAAGAATTAAATGCCGACTGCACATCACTATTCCGATATAACCGGATCTTACCCCGCATAACTTCATCCGAACAAATTTGCTCGTACAACATTCTATTTTGCTCGGATTCATTTTTCCATGTATCTAACTTTAACTGGTCTTCTTTTGTTGCATTACCTGATAAATCTTTATAGATCAGTTCTGAAATCTCAAATAATACATCTCCGTTATGTTTCATAAAGTTAACGTTTAATCACATTTTATACCCAACTTTATAAACAAAACGCACAAGGATGAAAAAAGGGGGGGATAAGCACACAAAATATTTATACGGAAAATGTACTTCCCACAAATACAAGGATATAACACCAGGAATACTCCCTGATTTACACGAATAATTTTTAGAAATGAATTAATTTAAAACCAAAGTAGCCAGATCAGGCATCGTAATTCTGCATCCTTCAATTGGGCAGCCAACTTTTTCTTTCCACTACTCTTGTGTTCCTTCACCGTATCCAATGAAATATGTAGTCTTTCAGCAATTTCTGCCCCTTTTAACCCCTCAAGAGTTAACATCATTACCATTTTACATTGAGGCGGTAATGTCTCGACGGCTGCCATCAACCGGGTATACACGTCTTCCTCCAACACTTTATCCCAAAAGTGTTCTTCTTCCGTTTGCGACGAGATAATATCCTTATAATACTTGTCCCGGATCTTTTGTTTCCTGAAATGGCTGATACATTTATTTTTCAGTGAACTATACAAGAAATACTTCACCCCATTTGCAGTTTCAAATTTATTCCTGCTTTCCAGTAACGAAATAAAAACATCCTGCACCAGATCTTCCGCCACGTCATTATCCTTCACGTAATAACTTGCCAAAGCCTTCAACGCCACGTAATAGCATTGATACAAATATTGATAAGCCCGGTTATCCTTACGTACCAATAAATCCAACAAAACATCTTGCTCCAACATACCTTTCTCCCTGGAAGATAAAAAAGGAAAGCGTTTCAAACCCTAACGATGAAACGCTTTCCAATATAATTTAAAAGAATCTATTTCTCGTCATTGGATGACTCAAGCGGATCACAGGTACACATCAAGTTACGATCACCATACCCATCGTCCACGCGACCTACTTGCGGCCAGAACTTGTTCTCTGCCACCCAAGCCAGCGGGTAAGCCGCCTTGCTACGCAGGTAAGCATGAGACCACTCGTCAGCAGTCAACACTTTATGCGTGTGTGGCGCATTTTTCAAAACATTATCTGTCTTGTCAGCTTTTCCTTCTCCGACTTCGATCATTTCCTCACGAATAGTCTTCAAAGCCTCAATGAAACGATCCAACTCTTCTTTCGGTTCGCTTTCCGTCGGCTCTACCATCAATGTCCCGTGAACAGGGAACGACAAAGTGGGAGCGTGGAAACCGAAGTCCATCAAACGCTTGGCAATATCCAACTCGGAGATTCCATATTCTTTATTGAACATATTGCAATCCCAGATCATCTCATGACCTACACGACCTTTCGATCCCTTGAACAGAATCTTGAAGCCCAATTTCTCGAAGGATGAAGCCAGATAGTTAGCGTTCAAGATCGCCATCTTGGTCACCATCTCCAATCCTTCCGCACCCAACATCAGCAAGTAACCGTAAGTCACGGGAAGCATTCCTACCGAACCGTAAGGAGCGGCAGCAACCGCATGAATACCATGCTCTCCTCCCGTTTTCACCATCGTGTGAGTCGGCAAGAATTCAACCAAGTGAGAAGCCACGCAGATCGGGCCTACACCGGGACCACCACCACCGTGAGGCATGGCAAACGTCTTGTGCAAATTCAAATGGCAGACATCAGCTCCGATCGTTCCGGGATTTGTCAAACCACATTGTCCATTCATGTTAGCACCATCCATATAGAACAATCCTCCATTCTCGTGAATGATATCTGCCAACTCTTTGATTGACTCCTCGAAAATACCATGCGTTGACGGATAAGTAATCATGGCACCAACCAGATTATCCCGATTTTCAATCGCTTTCTTACGGAAATCTTCCACATCGATATTTCCTTCCGGATCAGTAGCAGTCACTATAATTTTGAAACCTGCCATCGTGCTCGAAGCCGGATTCGTTCCATGAGCGGAAGCCGGTATCAAAATCACGTTACGATGCCCTTGTCCATGTGCAATATGATATTGACGAATCACCATCAATCCGGTATATTCCCCGGCTGCACCTGAATTGGGTTGCAAACTGCATCCGCTGAAACCGGTCACTTTACACAACATCTCCTCGGTTTCCCGAATCATTTGCTGATAACCTTCTGCCTGTGACAGTGGAACAAACGGATGTAATCCGCCGAATTCCGGCCATGTAATCGGTAACATCTCTACTGCCGCGTTCAACTTCATCGTACAAGAACCCAAAGAAATCATAGAAGTTGCCAAAGAGATATCGCGTCTCTCCAGATTCTTCATATAACGCATCATTCCGGTCTCAGAATGATAGATATTGAATACAGACTGTTGTAATATTTCATCATCGCGCAACATCTCCGGGTCAAGCACCGTACGATCGTCTATAAAATCAACGTGACCCACCGTCTTTCCAACAGCTTGTGCAAAAATTCCGATCAACGTATTGATCTCCTCTTCGTTGATTTTTTCGTCGGTAGATAAACCAACCACTTTACCACAAGGACAATAATACAGGTTGATCTCTTTCTCCAAAGCTATATCCTGTAATGCAGACTGGCAAACACCTTCCGGCAACTCGAAACGCAACGTGTCGAAGAACTTATTCACCTTCAACTTGTAACCCAACTTTTGAATCTCCTCTGCCAAAATTACAGCAGCAGAATGAATGTGACGAGCGATACGTTCCAAACCTTCACGTCCGTGATAAGCAGCATAGAATCCCGCCATCGTGGCATTCAAGGCCTTAGCCGTACATATATTGGAAGAAGCCTTTTCCCGTTTAATATGCTGTTCGCGCGTCTGCAAAGCCAAACGCAGAGCGTGATTTCCTTGTGCATCAACTGTCACGCCGATAATACGCCCCACGATATTTCGTTTATACTCTTCTTTCGTGGCCATGTAAGCGGCATGAGGACCGCCGTAAGCCATCGGAATACCGAAACGCTGCGTTGTTCCCACAACCACATCAGCACCCCACTCTCCCGGAGGCGTTAACAACACGAGGCTCATCAAATCTGCCGTCACGGCTAACAACGAACCGTTAGCATGCACCCGATCCGCGAATGCTTTATAATTGCGTATTTCACCATTGGATGCCGGGTATTGAACAATTGCCCCAAATACATCCGGAGTGAATTCAAACGTATCGTAATCACCGTAAACCAATTCGATACCCTGCGGGGCAGAACGAGTGATCAACACGTCCTTTGTCTGAGAGAAAATCTTGTTGTCAACAAAAAACTTATTAGCCCCGGCCTTCTTCATCTCTTTCCCGCGCAAGCCATACAGCATAGTCATAGACTCTGCAGCTGCAGTAGCCTCATCCAACAACGAACAATTGGCAATTTCCATCCCGGTCAACTCAATCACCATCGTCTGGAAATTCAATAAAGCCTCCAAACGCCCTTGGGAAACCTCGGCTTGATAGGGAGTGTATGACGTATACCACGCCGGATTCTCCAAAATATTCCGCTGTATCACGGCAGGAGTAATCGTGTCATAGTATCCTTCTCCAATAAACGTTCTGTATAACTTATTCTTTGCAGCTACCGCTTTCACTTTCGAGAAAAACTCGTACTCCGTGAGAGGTGCCGGTAAGTCCAACGTTTTTTTCAACCGGATTGATTCAGGAACAGTCTGCTCTATCAACTCGTCAAGAGAACTGACACCGACCACCTTGAGCATATCCTTGATATCCTCCGGACGCGGCCCTATGTGTCTCCACAAAAATTTATCTGTAGCCATCTAATTATTTTAATTATTAATGATTTAATTCAAAAACATCGTTTCGTCAACGATTGTGTAAAAATAGACATAATTCTTATCCTTACAAAAAAACAGCACAGGAATATAATCCCATCCGAATCGAATATTTCGGCTCACGTGAAAAAGTAGTGTCAAGTAGAAAACAAGTGGAGCCAAAGTAGCGGCTCACGTGAAAAAGTAGGTGGAGCAGTCCTAACGTGTTATCTTCGCGAGTGAATAAAAACAAAACGTCGATGAAAGAACTTTTACCGCTGATCTTGCCAGCTGAAATACTCGCTCATTTCGAGATCGTGAACGTTTGCAACACGAGTGATAAAATAGATATATACCTTGACGAGAAGAATATCCCCCCGGTAGAGTTCGCGAGAGCGGGAGCTTTATCGAAGGGTTTTACCGGCTCGCTCACGATCCAGGATTTCCCGTTACGAGGTCGAGCCGTTTACCTTCACGTTCGTCGTCGTAAATGGCAACTTCCCACGGGAGAGGTCGTGAGCAACAAGTTTTCCCTGACGGCAGACGGCACGCGTTACTCCCCGGAGTTCGCGTCTTTTTTAAAAGGGATACTTGGATAACCACCCGATCAGCGGCAAGAGCCTGGAGAAACACTATCACGTTAACGGCGAGTTACTGGTGCGGCAATACAAGAAACATTTAAGTGATTACCCGTCCTGGGAACCCCGCTCCCACGCTGACAAGTGGTTGATTTTCCCCGAAAACCTCGGTCCTCGCTTGAGTATAGACGAGAGTTCCCTTTCCCGTGGAGAGTTGTACACGATCGTGACCAACAAGGACGGTCACGGGGGCAAGGGGACCCTCGTGGCTATCATCGAGGGCGTGAAGGCCGTGGAGGTATCCCGGGTCTTGAAGAAACTTCCCCGTCAAGCTCGTCACCGGGTGCTGGAAATCACCCTTGACATGTCCGGTTCCATGCACGCCATCGCCCGGGAATGCTTCCCGAACGCCGAGCAGGTCATCGACCGTTTTCACGTGCAGAAGCTCGCTTGTGACGCCTTGCAAGAATTAAGGATCGAGCACCGCTGGGAGGCGATCAACGAGGAGACGAACGAGATGGAACAGGCCCGTCTGGAGGGGAGGAAGTACCGGGCTAGAAAATTCCGTAACGGGGAAACCAGGAAAGAGGTCCTGTTCCGTTCCAGGTTGTTGCTATTCAAGGACCCGGCGGCGTGGAGCGTTAACCAGAGGAAGAGGGCTTCCGTGCTTTTCGAGTTGTATCCCGACATCCGAAAGGCGTTCTCCCTGGTACAGAGGTTGAGAAGGATCTACTCCTCGTGCAAGTCCGTCGCGGGGGCCAGGCTCAAGCTCGCCTTGTGGTACAACCAGGTTAACGAGGCCGGGTTTCACTCTTTCAATTCCGTGGCGGCTTCCGTGTTCGCCCATTCTAACAGGATATTGAATTTTTTCAATAACAGGAGCACCAACGCTTCCGCCGAGTCCTTTAACGCCAAGTTGAAAGCGTTCAGGGCGCAATTCAGGGGCGTGCTTGACATCAAATTTTTCCTGTTTAGAGTCGCCAAGATTTTCGCGTGAAAGAGGTACGCTACAATCGAAGAAACAGGACTGCTCCACCTAATTTTTCACGTGAGCCCTTTGTTTTTTTCAAAAAAAATTTGCATTCATCAAGAAAATATCTACATTTGCGAATGTATAAAGAATTTATTAGTTCTAATCCTAAAACTGTCTATTATGAATAAAGCTCAATTAATTGACGCGATTGCTGAAAAAGCTGGTTTGACAAAAGCAGATTCTAAAAAAGCATTAGAGGCTTTTGTAGCTACAATCGGAGAATCTTTGAAAAAAGATGAAAAAGTAGCCTTGGTTGGTTTCGGATCTTTCTCTGTATCTGAAAGAAGTGCAAGATCAGGTAGAAATCCGCAAACCGGGAAAACGATCCAAATCCCGGCAAAGAAGGTGGTGAGATTTAAAGCTGGTGCTGAATTGGAAGGCCAACTATAATTACCATTTAAAAGATTAAAAAGGGGGGTGTTTTGAGACACCCTTTTTTTGTTCATCAACAAGTTGCAGGTACTTTGGTTGCAAGTCGCGAAAACTGGAGAAAAATGAACTTGTAACCTGTAACTTGCAGACTTGTGACTTTTAACGTGACGGAGTCACCTTAAAATGACATTATGCATACTGTAAAAGAACAAGTTGAGTATCTGAGCGAATTTGTGACGGATTATAAAAATGACTTGTTCCGTCGGTTAATCGCGGAGCGGACGAGTTATGTCACGATGGTTCTTGAAGATTTCTACCAGCAACATAATTGTAGTGCCGTCTTGCGTTCATGCGATTGTTTCGGGATTCAAAATGTACATGTAATTGAAAATACGAATACTTTCAAGGATAATTCCGAGATTTCGATGGGGGCTGCCGACTGGTTGACGGTTCATCGGCATCGGAAGAGAGAGAATAACACGGAGGAAACGATCGACATGTTGAAATCACAGGGATACCGGATCGTGGCGACAACCCCGCATGAACGGGATACTTTTATTGATGATATCGACCTCCACAAAGGAAAAATGGCTTTTTTCATGGGAACGGAATTGACGGGATTGTCGGACGACGTGTTGTCCCGGGCCGACGAGTTCGTGAAAGTACCCATGTACGGTTTTACGGAGAGTTATAACGTGAGCGTGTGTGCCGCCCTACTGATGTATAGCGTGGTACAGCGTTTGCGACAGACAGATATAAATTGGCATTTATCGGAAGAAGAACGCTATCAGGTTTTGTTCGCTTGGTACAAGCGTTCGGTTAAAGCTTCGGCCCAGATATTGGAACGATTTAATCATAACGAGTGAGAGATGTATTATTTGAAATGTAAACATTGTAATCACCTGAACGAGGTGAAATCCGAATACCTGGTGGTATGCGGTTTGTGTAACCGGAAACTGGAGGATAACTATAAGGATTGGAAAGTGAAACATCCGGAGAAATCATTCGAAGACTTTCAGCGTGAAGTATGCCTGACGGAAGAACAGGTGAAGAGGGGAGATATCGCGAAACCGGCCGGGACAAGAGGGAATAAAAAAGGATGGATTGCCGGGTGTATAGGGGGAATACTGGTGGTGGCATTGATGGTCGCGTTTGCCATGAAGGGGATGAAGAATGATTCTGATGCATTGTATGGAGATGGCGATACCCCGGTGTCGGAACAACAATGGTACACGGGGACATACGCGGGAGGCGTGTCTCTTGCAACACCCAAGGCCATGAAGTCCGCGGGGAACGTGATAAATAAGTTGCCCGAAGAGGAGCGTCCTTTAGTTAAAGAGATGCAAACCTTTAGTTATCATGCAAACGATTTGGAATTCACGTATTTATATGCCGAATACACCCCTGAAGCCGGACAAGTTGATTTGGAGAAAGCCGTGAACGCGGGATTGAATCAGATGAAGAATCAACCCGGTGTGTTCGATTTGAAAAACGATATCGCTTACGTGGAGGAGGGGGATTTGAGCGGAGTGGTTATGCAAGGAACCTACGTGAAAAGAGGGACGGAATATGAATTTAAAATTACTTTATACGCGGCCGGATTGAAACTTTATCAATTTATTTCCAGTAATAGAAAAGGAGATGACACGGCCAGAGAAGTTGCGCGTCGAATATACGGTTCGTTGAAAATCAGCGGACATGAAACAACTGCAGAAGGAGGTACAGAATGAAAAAACAAGCATATTTATTAGAACAGTTTGATGATATAAAGATATTGCGTTACGACGTCCCCGCTTTTGAAGGACTGTCATTGCGGGAAAAGTTATTTGTTTATTACTTGAGCCAGGCTGCCTTGGCCGGAAGAGATATTCTCTGGGATCAGAATAATAAATATAATCTCCGGGTACGGGAGGCTTTGGAAAAAATTCTTCGGGCATATCGGGGAAATCGGGAGACAGAAGAATTTCAGGCATTCCTGGTGTACGCCAAAAAAGTATTTTTTGCCAACGGGATACACCATCATTACTCGATGGAGAAATTTATCCCCTCCTTCACGCCCGAATACTTTAAAACCCTTCTTAGGGAAGTGGGGGCAGAACCGTTATACGGGGAAGTGGAACGCGTCATTTTTGATCCCGAATACATGGCCAAGCGGGTCGTGTTGGACGAGGGAAAGGATTTGGTCAAGGCTTCTGCCAACCATTATTACGAAGGAGTGACACAAGAGGAGGTAGAAAAATTCTACGGGGAGAAGAAAAAAGAGAACGCCTTGCTTTCTTGGGGACTAAACTCCACGCTGGTGCGTGATGAAAAAGGACAATTGCATGAACAGATTTGGTTTGCCGGGGGAAAATACGGGAAAGAAATTCGCCGCGTCGCGGACTACCTGAAAAAAGCGTCGGAATACGCTTGCAACGAGCACCAGAAAGAGGTAATTGAATGGTTGATACGGTACTACGAGACAGGAGATTTGTCCTGGTTTGACCGTTACTCTATCGAATGGGTGAAAGAAGTGGCTGCCCCGATTGACTTTATCAA
>OLIS01000516.1_pt1 | contig 30160 bp, 26 predicted proteins | sample 1601351 | NCBI WGS metagenome assembly OLIS01 (sample SAMEA2452122, study PRJEB22498) | human gut metagenome | biome: human feces; feature: human gut; material: feces | place: Australia | collected 2012
GCCGCTTGTGGTGGATGGAAGATTTCAGCGTCGAACCTTCCGCTCTGGCAAAACCGGAGACATGGATCTTCGCTTTGGGACAGGCATTTTTCTCCCTGTCTGTTGCCGGAAACGGAACGTTGATCTATGGTTCGTATCTGCCGGATAACGAGGATATCCCTGCTTCCGCCGGTCGTGTTGCCTTGTTCGACACGATTGCCGCGATACTTGCCGCACTCGTGATCATCCCTGCCATGGCTACAACCGGTGCACAGCTTGACCAGGGTGGTCCGGGACTGATGTTTATCTTCCTTCCTAGCTTATTTAAGTCTATGCCGGGCGGACACATCGTAGCGATCATCTTTTTCGTAGCGGTATTTTTCGCAGGACTTTCGTCTCTGCTTAACTTATACGAAGCGCCAATCGCAACGGTGCAGGAAAAGCTTCATTTAAACCGCAAGCTCTCCTGCCTTCTCATCGGTGTGATCGGTGTGATCGTGTCCATCTGTATTCAGGGAATCGTATCCGACTGGATGGATATTCTGTCCATCTACATCTGCCCTCTTGGTGCAGGTCTCGCTGGTATCATGTTCTTCTGGGTATATGGAAAGAACTATGTCGAGGAGCAGGTCAACCTTGGCCGCGACAAAAAATTTACAGACAAGTATGTACCTGTCTGTAAATATCTGTACTGCCCGATCTGTATCCTTGTGCTGATCCTTGGTATCGCACTGGGGGGGATTGGGTAATGATTCGTAGATTCACTATTCTGCTTCCATCGCAAGCTCGGTCTGTCGTGTGAGTTCTGCATCACTGATAATTGTAATTCGTCCCTCGTCGTACTGCTCCTGTACCCAGTCGTACACACGGCGCACGAGGGGCGATTTTTTATCGACTGGCGACATGCCCTTCTTCTTGCGGTACTGGTTGATCCAGTAGCCGACACCGGCGATGCCGGATGTGGAGTTTACTGATACCTTTGGTGGGCGGTCGAGCAGCGTGTCGGTGTCGAAGATATTGTAAATCTCATGATTTTTGAGCATACCATCGGCATGGATACCCGCTCTTGTCAGGTTGAAGTTCTCGCCGACAAACGGTGTCATCGGTGGAATCTCATAACCGGTTTCTTTGCTGATATAGTCCGCAATCTCTGTGATCACTTTCGTATTCATCCCATTTAAGTGTCCGCGCAGGGATGCATATTCAAATACCATCGCTTCGAGCGGTACATTTCCGGTACGTTCCCCGATGCCGAGCAACGAACAGTTGACAGCACTTGCACCATACATCCAGGCAGTCGTCGCATTTACAACACCTTTGTAAAAATCGTTATGACCATGCCACTCCAGCATCTCGGATGGCACACCGGAATAATGCTGCAATCCATAGATGATACCGGACACGCTTCGTGGTAAAGATGCGCCCGGATACGGCACGCCAAATCCCATCGTGTCACAGGCGCGGATCTTGATCGGCACGCCGCTTTGCTCGGACATTTCCATCAGACGGTTTGCAAACGGAACGACAAATCCATAGAAATCCGCACGTGTAATATCCTCAAAATGGCATCTTGGGCGAAGTCCTGCTTCGATACAGTCTGACACGATCCCAAGGTACTTGTCTAATGCCTGCTTTCTTGTCAGCCCCATCTTGTGAAAGATATGGTAATCCGAACAGCTCACAAGCACGCCCGTCTCCTTGACTCCAATGGATTTCACCATCTCGAAATCTTTCTTGTTCGCACGAATCCATGTCGTGATCTCCGGGAACTCATAGCCTAACTCCATACATTTCTCAAGTGCTTTGCGGTCCTTCTCCGAATACACAAAGAACTCGGTCTGACGAATCATGCCGTTCGGACCACCAAGCTCATGCAAGAGCTTATAGATATGCACCATCTGCTCCATTGTGTACGGAGCACGCGACTGCTGTCCGTCACGAAATGTCGTATCCGTGATGAAGATATCTTCCGGCATCTTTTCAGGCACCCGGCGATAATTAAATGCAATCTTCGGCGTCTCCGTATACGGGAACATCTCGCGGAAAAGCTCCGGCGATTCCACGTCCTGTAACTGATAGCTGTATGGGTCTAATTCCAATTTGTTCGTCTTGTTGCTTAGTCTGATTTCCTGCATATGCCGTCCTCCATCCTTCGGATGTTTCATCCAATTTTGTTGCACTCATTATAAACACATGCTATATTATATGTAAAATAGATAATTTTGATAGTAATAATCGAATTTGCGAATAATAGGAGATTTTTATGGATATCGAAGCATTAAATACGTTCCTGACACTTGCCAATACGAAGAACTATACGCGCACTGCCGCACAGCTTTTTGTCGCGCAGTCCACCGTGACAAACCGTATTCACGAACTGGAAAAAGAGTTGAATATCGCACTCTTCACGCGCAACAACCGCAGCGTCGAGCTGACAGTGGAAGGGGAACAGTTCAAGGACTATGCCGAAAAGGTCATCACACTGACGAATGCGTCACTCTCCGAAATCAGTTCCTTACACAAATACGCAAACCACCTGCGCATCGGTTGCTCTGATTCGATCTACGAAGGACATCTGGCGCCGATCATCTTAGAGCATCAAAGACAGTTTCCAAACGACGCCCTGAAGATCACGATTGGTCTTTCCAACCTGCTGATGGAGCAATTGCAGAACGATATCTTCGATGTGATCTTCACCTATCTTCCTATGAAAAAATCATCCTATCACTGCGAGGTCTACAAGCAGGATAAGATGATTTTAGTGACTGATTATTATAATACGATGTATGCACGCGGTATCACGAAGCAGGCGTTGATTGCCGAGAATTATCTGATGTGCAATTTCGCCCTGCAGGATGTCGGACAGTTCATCCGAAACTTATTTCCGCGCTACCATCAGTTTTCACTGGAAATCGATGACTGTTCCAAGATCATTCCTTTTTTGCTCGGCTCGGAAAGCTATACGTTCCTGCCCGCGGATACAGCTCGTCCATTCTTAGAAGCGGGCAAGCTCCGCGTCATTCCATTACTGGACTTGGAAACACCGGTCATCAACAGTTACATGATCTGCAAGAACAGTAAGCGGGAATTGTGCCAGTCGATTTTTATGTAATTTCATGTCACCACGCGGCAGCGTGCCTCATTTATTGGAGAGTTTTCCCCTTTCCGCTACTTTCTCCCCAACCTGCTTGCTTCTCAAAAGCTTCCGGTTGGGGAGTTTTGCGCCATTTCACATTTTCTCCCCAACCCGCATTGATTGATTGCAAGCTTTTATGGTAGAATAGATAAACTACAAACTAAATTAGACAGGTATGGTACATTTATGAAAAAAGAACAAACTAGAACATCGTTCAAAAGCCGCTGGGGATTTATTCTTGCATCGGTCGGTTCCGCAGTCGGCATGGCAAATGTCTGGGGATTTCCAAATAAAATGGGAAGCAATGGCGGTGGCGCCTTCCTTCTTATCTATTTATTGTTTATATTTTTGTTTAGCTACGTCGGACTTCCGGCGGAGTTTGCGATTGGACGCTGGTCACACACAGGAACACTCGGGTCCTATGAAAATGCATGGCGTTCGCGAAACGAAAAACTCGCCCCTGCCGGGCGCGCACTTGGCTGGCTGCCACTTGCAGGTTCCCTGTGCATCGCAATCGGCTATTCGATCATCGTTGCTTATGTATTAAAAGCATTTGTTGACTCTGCTTCCGGACTATTGATGCAGGTCAACACTTCCGAATGGTTCGAATCGTTCTCCATGACGGATTTCTCGGTTGTACCATTCCATATAATTGTTATCATTGGTACTTTGCTTACATTGTTGCTTGGTGCCAGCAGCATCGAGAAGAGCAACAAAGTAATGATGCCGCTTTTCTTCCTGATCTTCGTCGTACTTGCTGTGCGCGTGGCTCTGCTGCCCGGTTCTGCAAGCGGATATGAATTTATGTTTATTCCAAGATGGGAAGCCTTGAAAGATCCAACCGTCTGGATCACTGCCATGGGGCAGGCGTTCTTCTCCCTGTCCGTAACCGGAAGTGGTATGATTGCGTATGGATCCTACTTAGACCGGAAAGAAGACGTCATCGCAGTATCGAGACATACCGCGATTTTCGATACGATTGCAGCTTTGGTTGCCGCGCTTGTGATCATCCCGGCATGCTTCTCTTATGATGTCAGTGTGGACGCAGGGCCAAGCCTGCTCTTTATCACATTGCCATCGATCCTGCAGGATATTCCGCTTGGACAGGTCTTTGCGATCATCCTGTATGCGGCAATGATCTTCGCCGGTGTAAGTTCCCTGCAGAACATGTTTGAAGCGGTTGCCGAATCCCTTCTGCATCGCTTCCCGAAGCTGCGCCGTACTGTTGCACTCGGCATTATCTGTGTGATCTGCCTTGGTGCCGGAATCGGTATGGAAGCCATCACCCGCTGGGGAATCTGGATGGACCTCGTCTCTATCTACATCATCCCGATCGGCGCAACACTTGGTGCAATTTCCTGGTTCTGGATTATGAAGAAAAGTGATTTATTTGCAGCGATCAATGAAGGTGGCAGGAAGCCACGCGGAAAGCTGTGGTATTTCCTTGGGCGATACCTGTATGTGCCAATCGCAATCATTCTATGTGTGATTGCACTCGCAATGAAAGTGGCATTCTAAATGAACCGAGCAGGCTGACACCTACTCGATATACAAACATTGTCATCCCGCCTATCAGCTTGATGAACATTGATCCTCTTATAGAAGTCTGTGCAAGCACAATTTCTGTATGACAGCTTATTGCACAGAAAACGGATGATTGCACAATGTCAACCATCCGTTTTCTGTTTTATAATAGCTTATGCCATTCCATTTGCAGTTTTATATTTGTAGATCATCTCCGCATGGTTCTGCTCTTCAATCTGGATATCGGCCAACAGTTTCCGAAGTGCGGTATTCGCAAATGCAAACACATCGGTATTATATTCACCGGACACCAGCTTCTCCGTTCCGATACAATCCGTCGCCAGAAATGCATCATGCTTTTTATCCTCGGAATTATCCAATGTACCATACGTTACCTTCGGCTCGTAGTCTTTTCCCTGCGTATCGTTGCAATCGCACGCCGGAACAGAACCATCTAACACCTGCTGCAACGTATCGTAATGCTTCTGTTCTTCCTTCTGAATCGTCTCAAACAGACTTTTCAGCTCTGGATCTTTCGCCTGTGCTGCGTATTTCCCATACTTTTCCACGCAGCTCTGCTCCTGTGTCTGCAAATCCTGAATCAGGGTACGTTCTTTCTCTTTTAATTCCATTGCTTTGACTCCTTTATTTTGTCTTATTTTTATCGCAATGGTATTATTGACAGATCTGTTTGGTTTTATGCCTTTGTCTGCATCAGACTACAAAACAAGCTGAAATCCATAGCAATTTTTTGCAAATCCATAATGTTCGTAAAAGCCATGTGCCTCCACGCGTGGCAATCCGGAATCCAATATCAATGCTTTACAATCTTTCTCTTTTGATTTTTCTTTTAAATAATCCAATAAAAATGTTCCATACCCTTTTCCACGATCTTCTTTGTTCGTGATCAGACTTGCCACATAACAGGTACATCCCGTCATCCAAAAAGTTTCAAAATAACTTCCATGACACAATCCGTGATAATTTCCTGCATCATCTAATGCAAAAAACACAAAACTATTTGCATCTGCATAAGCAGTCACACTCCTCTTTTACTGATATTTTCCCTAACTTATATCATCTTCCAAGGATATGCAACAGACATTCTGCAGAATCTTCCAAATAAAAATATAAAGACGCTTTCGTTTTTATATTTAATCAAAAGCGCCTTTATTCGTTCTTTTGTAATTAGAAATTGCCGCCGTTCCAGCCCCAGTTTGCAACCGCCTGATATTTCACATAGACATGATCCGGTGCAATTCCAAGCACATCCTCAAATATCTTGCAGATCTCGCCAGTCAGCTTGGAGAACGCGGACGGATTCTCGCTTCCGTACACACTTACCTCCACCATCGCCATCGGCTGATCCTTTGATCCTCGGAAATACAACTTATACTCTGGCTCAAAGCCAACCATAAGCCAGCTCTCTGACTTTCCCGGAATGGCTGTGATTGCCTGTCCCAGTCTTGACTTAATTTCCTGCTCCTGTGCATCCGTTAATGCTACACTAATTTTTGAATTGATAAATGGCATTTGTTTGTCCTCCTCTTATTCGTCCTCATCCGGTATACCCGTATGAAGAAATTCGTTCCACTTCTTATTGATTTCTTCCAGTTCCTTCTTCTCCATGATTCGGTTCCGATCATCCAGAATCGCCAGCATCTCATCCGCCACGTCCTCCAGTCTTGGATTCGAATACCGATACAGATATCCCATCATCCGCGTCGCCGTAAAGTCCGTATTCAGATTCTTCGTCACAATGTCTGCAAATTCCTCTGGGTATCCAAGACGAAGCATGATGTTATAAAGTTGTATGCTTTGTGGAGATTTTGGTTTCATTGTATGTTATAGTCCTTTCCGTACTTTGTCAATTAGTTTGTTGCTATATTAACTTTTCCTTCCACTCCGCTTCCTTAAATCCAACCAGCACCTTATCTTCATCCACAACCAATGGTCGTTTCACCAACATACCATTCGTCGCAAGAAGCTTAATCTGTTCATCCTCGCTCATCGTTGGAAGCTTGTCTTTCAACTTCATTTCCTTGTAAAGCATACCACTCGTATTGAAAAACTTCTTAAGCGGTAATCCACTTCTCTCGTACCACGTTCTTAACTCATTCTCCGAAGGATTTGCCTCGACGATATGACGCTCAGTATACGCGATCTTATTTTCATCTAACCACTTCTTTGCCTTCTGACAAGTAGAACATTTGGGGTAACATATAAATTGCATTGTAAAATATCTCCTTATCTGCATGTATATCCGTAATCTTACGCTATGTAACATCACGTATCATTCTTGTATCTTAACTCTATTTCACAAACCGCAGCTTTCCTTTACTTTCCCAGATAACCTCACTCACCTGGTATGGCGTCTCACCATCCATATGTATCCACTGCGGTGTCTCCGTCACCAGACGCATCTTCTTACACCTGTGATTCGTAATGTCCTTAAACAACAAATGTTTTTTGAAATAAACAAGCACAACTGCCAGAAGAAGCTTCAACCTTGACATGCCTTTCACTAGGCAGACATCCAATCTTCCATCTGTCGGATCTGCGTTTGGGCAAAATGGGATTCCACCACCTTCATACATATGATTCATCCCAACGACGAAGAACAGCTCCGGAAGCTTCATCACCGGCGCATCGTCCAGGTATAATTTTGCGCGTACCGTTTTCTTTGCAAATATCTGCTTAACGCCGATCAGCACATACACCAATTTACCAAGATGAATCTTATTTAACACCATTTTCAGTCGGCTCCGGCTGACCTCTTCGCAGATATTTGCATCATAGCCAACCCCAGAACTAATTAAAAATCGTTTTGCACTGCTTCCCTGATGATTCGTTGTCACTTCTCCATAATCAAGCGCAATTTCCTCCGGATTTTCAAGCAGATGCGTAATTGCACGTTCCACATTCTTTTCCAAATGCATATTTCTAGCGAAATCATTTCCGGATCCTGTCTGAATACACGATAACGTCGTATGATCAAATTCCTGAATCCCATTTAGGACTTCATTTAATGTTCCGTCGCCGCCAATCACTAAAATATTGATATCTTCCTCATTTCCCCGAACCACTTCCTTGCTTTGATCCATAGCAGCCGTTTCGTTTAAAGCCATGTTCCTTCCTGCTGTAAGTTTCCCTGCAACCATCGTTGCTTCTCCCGGCTTCCGCAGTACATACACCTTATACGCCACGTTTTTTCGGTCTAATATGTCTTTTATCTCCCTCCATGCATCCATTCCTTTTCCAGAAGATGAGGTCGGATTTACGATTATATGGTACATTCTTGTTATCCTTTCCACACGCCGCTATCTCTCGATAGCGGGCGTATCTTCATACAGCTGATACTGCAGCTTCGTGCGTGCTTCACGGTAGTCGTTTTGCACAACCAATGTGTAACGGGCTCCCTGGAAGGCAACATAGTTCCTGCCGTCCCTCGCAAAGAACGATACCAGCACCCGCTCCTGCCAGATCTCCTCTGGCAGCTGCTTCTGCAAAACCCGCTCCACAAAACGGATTGCAATATCCTCAAAGCTGTATTGGTGCTCCCGCTTATTCTCCACATAGTAGAGATACAGCTTCTGGACATAACACTCGGACACAGCTTCCATCTGCTTGAAGTAGCTGCCGAGCATCATATAAACTGCATAATTAAATGCATTCTGGTTATTTGTTGCCTTATCGATTGTAGTTGTTGTATTCATCATACATACCTCCTTGAATAAAAACAATAGATTTTTTGATAAAAATAGGCAGACTTGTAGAACTGTCTATCTTCGTCTACAATCTGCCTTCTTCGTTCTATTTAGTTTCATTCAAGAAAATACTCTGATTTTCCGAAGCTATTGTTAGTATAACGCATTCCGTTTAGATATACAAGACTTATTTCACCATTACAGTTAAACTCATAGTTCAATTACCTATACCTAATAGGTTTTATTTGCGCCAACCAACGTCATGATACCATTTATTACCAACAGCACACCCGTTGCAATAAATACCCACGCAATCGTTCCGCTCTGGTTGAAGAGCAGGCACGCACCCGCAGCCACCATCAGCCCCGGTCTGAAATATTCCTGAAACCGCTCTCCGGCTGTCAGGTTAACCGGCATGGTCTTCTTGATCGAAGAGATCTGCAGAAGCCCCATTATAATGATTCCTGCTGCCAGAATATAGAATGCAAGACTTGCAAATACCCAGCCAAATACCAAAATACAGATTCCGGCAACTGACTTCACAATTCCATAATTTACGAGTCCTGCCACAAAATCCATAATGGCTCCAACAATTACAAATACTGCCAGAAGCGTAATGGCTGCGGTAATAATTTTTCCTTTCATAACAATTAGCAAAATTCCAAGCAATATGGATCCCAAAGCTGACGCTACGTTTTCTTTCTGGTTCATATGTTGTTCCTCCTTATCAATTATCTCCTATAATAACTCATCCAACAGCTTACTTCATATCTGCCTCAAATGCAACGGACAATTATGAATCTCTGTATGATATAAGCCATTCAACCAGATCTTCATACCCGATTGCCCGGCTGTAATAAGCGCCCTGGAATACATCACACCCCAATGCTTTCAGCTTCTCTAACTGTTCTTTTGACTCCACCCATTCTGCAATCGTTGTAAAATGAATCGACTCCCCAAGCTTGGTGATCGAACCGATAATTTCCGCATTGGTTTCGTTTTCAAGCACATTCCGCGTCAAAGATCCATCCAGTTTCACGACTGCAAAAAAACCCGTCTGCAAGTAGAGCAGGGAGGTATGCCCCATCCCAAAATCATCAATCAAAAACCGGTGTCCGTGTGCTTTCAATTCTTCTATTTTATGTACCACATCCTCTGTCGAAGATATCGCGTCCTGCTCAGTGATTTCAAGACACAACTGGCTACAGGAAATTCCATGTGTCTTCACGCTGTTTTCCACCGCTTCCACCAATCCATCCCACTGCAGTGACGCATTGGTCAGATTGACAGAGATATCAAAGCTTTCGTCTACATAATCAGTCAGTCTGGCTCTCGCCGCTGCCGCTTCATCTAAGATTGCTGCATCAAGCGCATGCATAATTCCAAGTTCTTTTGCAAGCTGAATGATAAGTGGTGGGTAAATATTTCCAAACACGGGATGATTCCACCGAATCAAAGCCTCCGCACCAGAACAATGCCCATTCTTGTCCACCTGTGGCTGATACATCAGAAACAGACTGTGATTTTCAATTGCCTCCTTCAATTCGCCGGCCAGCAGCCGTGCCGTATTTCCACATACATCTTCCCGTTTTGTAAATGCGAACAGAACTCCACTTTCTTCCTGCTTTTTGTATTCTTCTACCAATTGGTTCACATTCTGTATCATCTGCTGCCGGCGCTGCATTTCAAACATCCGGATAAACGGACGATATACAAACACGCCGATCACAATACATATAAGCTGAAGCACTACTCCTTTCCACGAACCAGTTGCCTGATATCCACTCAGAAGAACTGGCGTTGTCCACTCCACCGATGCTACCACATGTGGAACAATGTCAAAATACATTGCCGCATATGCAATCAGGAAATTCAGGATCGGAACTACCAAAAATGGTACAATAAAGATCGGATTCAAAATGACCGGAACTCCAAACAACGCAATCTCACTGATATTAAACAAAACTGCTGGTGCCGCCATACCCGCAACATTCCGCAGACTCTTCGTCTTCGCAAACAGCAAAACCGCGATTACAAGGCAGATCATCACGCCGGTTCCCCCCATGATTACGAACACATCCTGAAAAGACTTGCTGAATATACCAACAGATACATCTGAAAAATTCTGTTTGATCACAACATCCAATACATTGTTTCCATGCACCCCCAAAAACCAAAATATATGTGTCTCGACAATGATTAAGATTCCAGACCAGAAATTATTATCAATCGAACCAAACAGACGATTTACTCCAAGCTCAAACAATTCCTGTACTCCATTTACCCCGCTCGTCACATATAGTACCTGATGAAACAAGTTAAACACGAATAATATCCCCAAAGTACAGCCAATTCCATTGATTGCATGCATATAACCACTGTCAGTATCTATTTCCTTGTTTCTCACTGACATAAAATTTATATCCTTTAATTTGAAATACAAAAATCCTGCACCAAGGGATACAAACAGTGCAGTGAATGTATTCATATTGCTAAATGCCTTTATCGAAAAACTCCCATATTGGATTCCTGCACATCCGGCAAAACTGGCAAGCGTAACAGCCGCCAGTACAATCGCATCCCCCGTCTCCACAAATCCACTTTTCTTTCTGGATTTGATCAGCGCATAGCTGACACTCGTCGTCACTGCAAGCAAAACCGCAAAAATATCATTTACACCATGATATATAAATTGCAGCATATCCATAACATGACCTGACCAGATATGTGCAATAAAATCCTGATAGCCTGCTATCGGCAGACTCATGATCATCAATGCGCCATAGCCAACAACAAGCAGGGGAATAAGCATAATCATCCCCTGGCGGATCGCACCAAAGGCACAGCTTTTTTCTATCTTATTCGTTGCTTTTAATACTCTGTTTTCCATTTTTTTCATTCGTATATTTCCTCAATTCATAATATTCTATTATAACATGGATACAGCAAAAGTTCAACCACATCTGTACTTTCCTATTTACCAATTCTTTCACATTCACCCCAGAAGAAAATACATTTTCTGTAATTACATTTATAACAATACTATGCTATAATAAAGTTTACGACAGATGTATTTACAGACACCTTATAAAAACGAATGAAACTGATGAGCAACAGATTGCCACGGATATATACTCCACGAAGGAGAAAAATTATGAATTACGACGAATCTGTTTTTAAGGAAAAGGCGAACCGGAGAGCCAGACGGATCTGGATCATCTTCGCCGCATTGCTTTCTGCAAACTATGGTGCCGATGTGGCGAACCATCTACGTGGCACTACCTATTATATTATCTTTTTAGCGCTCTGCTGGTTGCCAGTCATCACCGGGGAGATTCTGCTTCGTGTGAAAGGCTTCGATACCGACCAATACAAATTCAACCTCGTGATCGGCTATGGCATTTTCTATACATTTGTATTATGCACGACAGAATCACCGATTGCATTCACGTATATCCTGCCCGTGACCAGTCTTCTGGTCCTCTATAAGAGTATCCGATTCATGGTAAGCTGCGGAATCGCAAACTCTCTGATTATCGTCGGAGGTGCTGCCTATCGTATCTCACAGGGATTCAACTCCGCCTCCGATATGAAGAATTATCAGCTCGAGCTCGCCTGTATCATACTCTGCTATATCTGCTATGTCATGTCCATCAAGCACCTGATTGAGTCTGACGGTGCCATGACAGACAGCATCAAGGCAGACCTTCATCGTGTTGTCACGACTGTGGAACAGGTAAAGCAGGCATGTAACACGATCACAAACGGCATTACCGTTGTCCGTGAGCTTGCATCCGAGAACACACACGGTGCCACGATTGTTGTAGACAGCCTGAACCGGCTCAGCGATCATAACTCTGACTTGCAGAGCAGTACAACCTCGTCAAACGAAATGACATCCGACATACACGCACAGGTCAACCATGTGGCAGAGATGATTGAGCAAATGGTCTCACTTACGAGCACTTCGGTGCAGCACGCGAAGGTAAGCTCCGAGGATCTGGCAGATCTTGTAACTACGACGAACACGATGGCTTCGCTCTCCGGGGAGATTGAGCAGACATTGCAGAATTTCAAGTCTGAATTCGCCATGGTGAAGAACGAAACCGGTGTCATTGAGAATATCACATCCCAGACGAATCTTCTTGCATTAAATGCATCGATTGAAGCTGCCCGCGTCGGCGAATCCGGAAAGGGATTTGCAGTCGTAGCCGAGCAGATCCGTACATTAAGCGAGGAGACCAAGTCCTCTTCCAATCAGATTCGGCAGGCTCTCGAGCATCTCGAAGAGACTTCTGAGCGGATGACCGCTTCGATGGAAGAAACCCTGAAGCTGATCCAGCTCACGTTGACGAAGGTCACGCAGACCGGTAAGAGTATGACGGAAATCGCTTCCGATACGAATAAGATCGGTGAGAATATTCAGGTCATCGACCACGCCATGAAGGAAGTCGAGGCTTCCAACATCCATCTTGTGGACAATCTGAATCAGGTAACGGATATCGTGGGCGACATGACAACCTGCATCAGCGACTCCAACGAGATCAACAACCGCATGCTCAGCAAATACGATGAATCAGCCAACAACATCAACTCCATTGAGACCGTCATCGAATCCCTCATGTGCGAGCTTGGAATCGGTGGTTTCATGGGAACCGAAGATGTGCAGCCTGGCATGAAACTGAGTGTGACACTGAAGGATGGAAAGAACTATTACGGCGAGGTACTGACACGTGAGAATAATACGTTATCAATCTTCCTTGCAAATGCACCGAAGCTTACGGAAGTGACAGAATGTAAGCTGCAGGTAACCGTCGGCAACGTGCTTTACTGTTGGGATCCGGCTAAGATTGTGCATACCGAGCAAGAAGAGGATTCCCACTTTACAATCCAGATTGAGTCGCGTCCAAAGATCAACAACCGGCGAAAATACCCTCGTCTGGACATCTCCAATGCCTGCACGATCACACTTGCCGATGGAACGACAACCATGGAAGGCAAGCTGGATAACTTGAGTGCAAACGGCTTTGCGTTCCTGACACATGACCGGTATTTCGCAACACACAAAGACGTAGATATCCGCGTGAAGATTCATAACTTCGATCTGCCACAGCACGACGTATTGGAAGGACGTGTTATCCGCTGCTCTGATAATGAGGGGCTTTACATCGTCGGCTGCCAAATGCCGGGAGATGATTTCTTTATTCGGGATTATGTGAAGGGGAAGTTGTAGAGAAAAGATAAGCGGATCTACTTTTCAGTGTCTTAATTGAGTAAAAAGAAAAGACCCAACGTGGTCCGCATCGTTGAGAGGCGCGTTGGGTTCTGTTGGGTGTTATTATAAATGTAGTTGGGGAAAATATCAACTACTTTGTTTGTATAACGTTATATTCTTTTTGGCAAAGTGCAACAATTTGTATATAGACTATTTGCAGCCTCTGCATCGCTTAGCTGGTCTAACGGCTTAGAATACATTCCTGGCATCTTGCTTAGTGGGCTAAATATATCGCTGTATTTCATATTATTCTCAATCACTTTTTGCTCAATACCTTTTCTGTCAAAGGGTTGTTCAGTGTACTTACTCATTGAAGATACTATATCTTTTTCTAAGGAAGATAAATCCTTTTTCTGTTCTAGATATTTTAAAATGGCCTCTATTACCAATTCCCTATTCATAATTTTTTATTCAACTTCAAATTTAAAATAAATTATTATTTTTTTTAACAAGCTTAATATTCAAAATATTATATATGTATACTTATTCCTCTATCTTTACAATCATATTCAAAGAAAAACGGCATGCTTTTATATAAATTATAGACTTTTAATTCCTCACCTGATTGAACGTTAATTAAACCATATGCATTTTTTCTTTTTTTAGCATAATCAATTAATTTGTCAAATTTTCCTTGTCCAATTGTATCTGTAAGAATAAATTTCAAATTTTTAGTATCAATTATCCATGCATCAAATTCTGGACATATATGTTCAATATTAGTTTCTATTCCCAAATATTCTTCATACATCACTATTATCTGTAAACACTCATTAACTTTTGAATTTCTCAAGTCTAATACTACATTATTTTTTTTATTTGAGCTATCATAAAATACAGCAGTACCACTCATAACCTTCTGCTTCACTTCTAAACTCTGAGCATATGCTTTTCTAATACATTTCTCACACTTTAATTTTACATTTTCAATACTATCATCTAATTCTGGTTTAGGCAATAAATTAGATTTTGCTTCAAAGGATAAAATTTTATTTTGATAAAAAACAACAAAATCTTTTTCTGCATATTGGCGTCCTGTTCTCTTTAAATACACATTTGCATAAACATTATTTGCCCCAAAATATTCTTTTAACAATTCAAAAATCGTATTTTCATGCATCAAACTTTTTATTGTTTTTCCATCATCTATTTTTTTTGAAATATTTGCACTTCTCCATATTATGTCATACATCTTGTAAATCCAATAATAATTTCTTGGAAAGAACAGGAATTTTGAAGTTATGAACATAAAACGCTTATCTTTAGACTTAGCAAGAATATCTATTAAACCAGTTTCATTCTTTTCATTATTTTCTAAATCATATGCATAATTTTTCATAAATGTTTTAAAGTTAATTTTCTTTTTACAACATATTTTCTTTACAACTCTTACGGGATATAGTTTATATATTTTTTGAGAATTAATTATTCTTCTTATATCCCTATCCAATAATAAATTTAAGGAAAGTTTCTCTTTTCCTAAGTTACTTTCAAATTCCTGTAAATATAACATTAACTCGAGCGATTCTTTAAAATTATTATCAACTAATACTTCTTCGCATAAATTAATATTAGATTTAAAAAATTCCAAAAAATCTCTTATCTCTATAGACGGATAATCAAAGTAGTATGATTTGAAATAATTCATATAAAATTGGTTTTCATTATTAAGCATAAAATCTTTTTTATTTTTATACGGATAATAATAATATACATATTCCAGTTCTGCTATTATTTTAATCAGTTCGTCAATGACACTTTTATAATCATTTATAGAGTCTTTTCCTTTTTTTGATATATTTTTGTAATAATACTCTGGCAATGATAATAGAATTTTCAATGAAACATGCTTATCTCTTTGATATTCGGAATAATTTTCTTCCTTACAATTGATATTATAATTGTGAAATATAATAGTCCTATTTATCAAAGTCAGCACATCTTCTGTAGTATATTTAGAAAACAATTTTTTCAATTTTAACTCTATTTTATATAAAAGTTCATCATATTTTGTATTATGTATCGCATATTCTATTTCTTCAACCAATTTTATTTCGTTCATATATTTTCTCCAACTATATAATTAGTCCCATTATCTTATCCAATCATTTTAATTTTATGCAGTCTCATCAAGTGGCAAATCTCATAAAACTTTATTGAGATAATTTCATTACAGCCTCTATGTTAAAGACTTTTTATCATAATCTACATCTGTCACTTTTTTAATTTTATAATACATTAAAACCAGTTATCATTAATTTATTACGTAATTTGTCTTCAAAGCCCTCAATATCTTTTTTATTAATCATAATAACTAAGTTTCTTTTCGCACGAGAACATCCTACATAAAACAATCTATAGGCACATAGTGGTCCATATACCGTCCCGTCTTTTAAACATTCTTTTACGTTAGTAACATTCTTCTTTCCAAAATACTTATCCATTTTAACTTTCAGCAATTGAATATAATATGGATTTGTTTCATTTTTTTTAATAAATACTTGAAGTTCCTCATCTATTATACCAGCAACGGATATATATGTATCAGCTTTTAATTGTGAACACTTCATACCAATTTTATTCTCAATCTTATTAAGCATCTGGCTATAAATATAATAAAAGGCATCGAATTCTGATAATGTAATATCAATATTGCTCCACATTTCAAAGAATTTTGACATATGCACTACTGGATTCATTCTACTATTATCTGCAACAAACACAACTGTATCATGGCTTTCGCCTTTTACCCCATGCTGCGTTGATATCTTAGGATCTGACATATAGTCTGCTAACACTTTCACTTCTTGAACCTTTACATTTTTCACCAATTGATAATCATTTTCTTCAACAACAGCAGAATAAAATTCCTCTCTAATATACTTTTTTTCAACACATAATGATAGGAAATCATCCACTGTTGTTGTTAATTCATTATATACTGCCACAATGTCATCTAACTTATCTTTTACAAGATGCTTATCAATATGCTTTCTAATAATAAATTTTTCGCAATTAAAATATGTCCCGGCTTTACGAATTATCCTAAACACTTCACCATATAATTCTTTCGTAATATAATCAACTATTATATTTACTGTAAACAAAAAGCTCAATAATGCATCATTTTCTCTAATTTCTTCCTTAGTCAAAACATCGACAGCATTATATTTCTTCCCAAAACTATACTTTTCCATTCCAGAATATGCATCATATAATTCTCCAACTCCTATATTATAAAATCTTGACTTATTCGACAAATACAATATTAATGAATCCTTATACTGCTCCATTAATTCAGATACATTTTTTTCTATATCAGTTACAATCCTAACTTCAGGCAAGAAATCCATATCTTCATCTTTATTTTTCTCATATGGTGTCTGCTTATAACATTCATCATTATAAATTTTATTTAAAATACTTACTATTTTAGGTGTAGTACGATAATTCACCGAAAGATTTATCGATTTGTTAAAAATATTAAAATACGTTTCAAATTCTCCATTATAATTACGATAAATCTGCTGCATCTTATCTCCTAACAAATACAATTTACTCTTCTTTCCTATCATAGAAGAATAAAATATTTGCAAAACATCCGTTGCAGTATCTTGATATTCATCAATAAATACCACCTGATATTTATCAGAAATTTTTTTCTTTATTACTGGAAATCTTTCAACGGCCAATCTTGTAAAAGAAATTAAATCATCATGCCCTAAAGCTCCCCTATACAGAGAATTAAATGGTGCTTGATTATATGAAATCATAGTAATATTAGAACGCACAATTTCAGGTGTCAAACCACCATATTTTTCTATATATCTCATATTACTTTCCGCCCAATTGCCATTCTGTGAAACATTTTCTATACGCTCCACAATCTGATTTTTATATACTTCCCAATATAATTTCAAAATTGATTCATGTGAAAAAAAACTCCCGATAAAATCATTAATAAAACTATGTATCGTTCCAAAATACACCCTATTACTATCTACATCTTTTCCAAGTTCTTCTGCCGCACGATTTGTATAAGTAATGCATAAAACATTATCATTTGGATTTTGCAAAAGGTATTTCCTAACATTCTTCCTTATCCAAGTTGTTTTTCCACTTCCTGCAGGTGCATTTACTAAAAAGAGATTCTCAACTATTGCATCAGCCATAACAACCCTCCATCTATATATTCTGGCATAATATTTTCTACATATCCATTCATAATAACAGAATACATAAAATCTGTCTTATTTCCTGAAGTTGATGCCAAAATGTCCCTAATAGAAACCATATCTTCATCAGAAATTTTTTTGTCATTCTTTTTGTTTGGAATTGAAAAATCTAATTTCGAATCATTTCTCTTCTGGACCCACTCGCTTTTTTTATATAAATCCGTAACACTCATCGAAAAATATTTATTAAGCATAGCTTCTTCTAGTGTCCTCGCATATCCATCATGATCGGTTTGAAAACATATATATATTAAATTATCCATTATATTTTCTTTTGTATTTTTCCATGCGTAAAGATTTTTTACCAAAGCATTATCAGTTGGATGATTTAAAGAATAAAAATGCTTTATGGTAGCATTAGTTATTGTAGAATCTTCTATATCTGCAACTGTTAATTTTTCTTTTTCGTAATCTATATCTGTAATTATTAATGATTTTATGCCTAATAGCCTAATTAACTTCTCGTAGTTTTTAGCATATGCCCCTCCAACCTGAATAAATGCAACATATTGTTGACTTAATTTTTTATATTTTTCTAATGTCATAGCCTTACGAATAAATAATCTCTCTGTATCTCCTTCATAAAAAATAGCTTTATCAGCAAAAACTATTTCTGAATATCCTATCTCAAAAAACCAATCAAAAAAATTTGCCAATTCCTTATCGGATAGATTTTCTGACTTTTTCAAATCCTTTAATAATGTAGAAAGGTCGTATAATTTGCTTTTAAAATTTCCTGTATGCCTTATAACCCTTAAATGAGAAAGCCCGACAGTACGAACCATTTCATTGGAATGAGTTGTAATTAACCCTTGTAATTTTGTATGATAATAATCCATCAGATACTTAATAAATACTTGTTGCATTTGAGGATGCATATGAGATTCAGGTTCTTCCAAAAAAAACATATTTACTTTTAACGGATCAACTCCTTTTTCATATTCTTTCAATTGCAGGTGAATATATATCATATTACTATATCCCAGTCCCTGCGATGATTCTCCAAGATAATAACCATCCACATTATAGGTAGCTGTTGTTATCCGTTGCAATAATTCACTTATATCATCTTCTGTAACCTGCATATCCAACATTAGTTCTCCAGATTTGCCCCCATTAGTCTGTTCTAATGCATTTATTGTATCTTTAAGAGATTTTAACGAAGTATCCCGGACGGTCTTATCTATCTTCTTTTCCTGAATTGGCTTAAGTAATTCGTCAGGAAGTCTTTCAACTAATTCATTCCACCCATCATCTAGCTTTACCATCCTAATCATTTGCTTACTAAGCATATGTGAATGATCTAATTCATCATCATCTAAAGGCCTACTAGCTTTGATAAAACAAAAATGAAACAATTTTCTAAATTCCTTTATATCGTCAAATCTACATTTATTTTTAAATTCCTTATCGCAAAAATATCCGAAAGTCACCATTGATTTGACATAAATACTTACTATCAACTGTTTCAAATATCTCTCTTTAACCTCTATATTGTTCTCCAGATTTTTATCTGAAGAACTCAATAATTTAATTTTATCTTCTTCTATTTCATCAAATCGCCGTTTTAACTTATCATAATTGTCCGTTATTGCTCTGAGAAATTTTGAACGTGTTACTTCATAATCAAACAAAAAATAAAAATCATGCACTTCTTCATCAAGATCCATAATATAATCAGCAAACATTTTTATATCATCTATATCTGGATCATACGAAACATGAATCTTTACACATGTTGTATTCATTAAATGTGATGGAACTGTATCATCTTCCGGAATAATCAAATTGACAAGTTCTGCATCTATTGTATCAACGCTTTTACCACTTTTAAAGAAATCAGCAAATACAGGATATCCCCAATCAATCCATTCTTGCATATTTTTAGCTGGAATGTCCGATACACTATAGTCATTTTTTTCATCAACAAAAACACTCCTAATCAAATTGATAAGCGAAGTTTTACCACTATTATTAGCCCCGGCAAGAATAGTTATTCCTTTATCAAACGCCAATTCCGCTGTATCAAACTGTCTATAATTTTCAATTATTATATTCTCAAGTTTCATCTGTCCACCTCTTTTTCGGTCATTTAACATTATAATTAAATCAAACCTCTACTCTTCAAATTCTATATTATCAAAAATTGTCTCTTCCACAACCTTCACACACTCATCTGTATGTTTCTTTATATCTTCACCCCAGAACCGGATTACAGTCCAGCCCTCGAAGTCCAATTTCTTATTTATCTCATCATCCCGCTCTTTATTGCGGGATATCTTGTTAATCCAGTACTTACTATTGTTACTCTTTTCAAGTCTCTTTTTTAAAGTATCCCAATCTTTTCCATGAAAAAATTCTCCATCACAAAAAATAGCTATCTTATACTTTGTCAGCACGATATCTGGACTTCCTGGCAATTTTTTATAATTTTTGCGATAGCGGTATCCTTTGCTCCATAAAGCCTTTCTTAATATAACTTCGATTTTGGTATCTCTTCCATGAATATTTTTCATATTCTTATGCCGCTGTTCTTTTGTTAAAACATCCGCCACAAAATCACCTCAACAATCAGTTTTCAATCAACTTTGCCAATTTTTCTATCTCTTTCATTTCCTGTCTGACATTTATGCTCATAAGAGTCTTTACATCAAGAAGAACACCCTGAATTTTCTGATATTCTTCCGTATTATCTTTCCAGTTACTTACTGCTTCACCCACTTTAAGCATATTGGTATTATTCGGATACTTGCTTTTTATTGAATCAAAAGGCATAAGAAAAGCATTATATACTTTCATATTTCCCCCATGCTTTTTCTTGAATTTATCCTCTTTTGCTATATATTCACCATATGTAATCTGTTTGTTTATTGATGTAGATTCTGGCAGATCCCAGGTTTTTCCTGTTACCCCATATTTATAATATTTTGCATCAAGCACATATATATCTGTTCCATACAACATAATCGTATCTGGTTCAAGTGAAGCATTATCATATTTACTTCCATTAACATACCACATTGTTTTTGGAAAATAATCTGCTTTATTTTCAATGCCAAATACCTTATCAATCATTTTCTCCCATATATATTCAAAACGATATGTTCCATATCTGTAGTTCTTATCAGAATCTTTATCTCCTTCAAAATCAATAATTGCAAGCATATGCCGGAATAGCATTCTGTTTTTATCATTAAAGGTATTGGCAATCTTATCTTTAAGAACAGAACGGAATAGCCTTTCCTGTTTAACAATTACTGGTTTCTTTGGCATCATTTCCGTATAGAGCCAGCCTATCCGTTCAAAGCTTTCATATACACAATACTCATGTATTAATGTAATCAGTTCATTCTCTTTTACACTATTCTTCTTTGTAACGAAATCAAGATAAAACACGTCCATATCCTGTACATATGGTTTCTGAGTTTTTATTGTCCTGTTCCAATTGATCTTTCCCGATTTGGCAACTTTATATAAAACTTCCTGCTCCTTATAATATCCTCGTACAAAAAAGTCCTTTATAAGATACATATATGACTGCAATGGAAATTCTACTTCATCAAAAGCATTACCTTGCTTAAGAATTTCTGACTCTTTTCGTTCTGTGTTAGCTGAAAGTGTTGTAAGCAAGAGTATTATATCCTTGCGAAGCTCATTGTCATCTTCAGATATATGATATCCAAGTGGAAAATTGATACTTACGTCACCATCATTACATCTTAACCCTACAAATGTATCTATTTCACGATTAGAATTCACTCTGCATTTACTCCGAATATCAACTTTCCTCAAAAAATCACCACCTAGTTTTCATTATTATCTGTATTCTTTTGTTGCATTTTTGAAAGCATTTTCTCATAAACGCTCATTCTCAATACCGCTGCCAGTTTATCTGATGTTGCAGTCTCATATGTAATAACCACATCTTCAAGAGACTTACAATTTTCATTAAATATAGCTGTCTTGTCCATTTTAAAAGCATCATCCCATAAATATTTAAGTACCTTTTCAGAAAATCTGCCCACCTCCAGCTCTTTCTTTCTGGCAAAATATGTTCCAAGCCGCTTATCCTCAGAGCTTGCCATATCAACATTGATATCAATAACCATATCATTGATTACTGTAGCAAATGCTCCCCAGCTTACTTTTGTACCCGCAATTATATCTTTTGAATGTTCAGACTTATCAAAATTATTCTCTATCTGTCTCATATTCCACCTACGCTGAAAAGCAGTGTCCAATGTAAATACATTCTGATCCGCTGTATTCAACGTTGCTAAAATAAACATATTTGATGGTATTCTTACCTGATGTTTTTCATCCCCGTAGACTTCCTTTGCAACCTCATAATTTGAAATTCCATATTCACTTTCGCCCACCTCTTCAAGAGGAAAATCCTCTTCATCTTTTCTGTCAAGCAACTGGAATACTTCTCCAAATATTGCAGGAGCATTACCTCTGTTTAATTCTTCTATGACAAGATAATAATAGTTACCAGGATCATTTTGTGCATTCTTAAGCAACTTAGTAAATGGTCCAGGAGTAAATACATATTTCAGCTTATCGTTACCATCTTTATCCTTTTCCACTCTCGGCAATATTTGTCCCACAAAATCTGAATATGTGTAATCCGGATGAAAAACCACTCTCTCCATGCGTTTTTCATCATCGCAATATTTTGTCTTTATTTCATGACTTTTTCCAGCACCTGGAACACCATAAAGAAGAATATTTTCTGCTCCTGTCTTACGCTTAACAGATTCCTTATTTTCTTCCAGTATATTATCACCACCAGAAATAGAGATTCCGTATGTATTTTTATTGAGACACCTATATATATTCAAGGCCTTCTGTAATTCTGTGGAGTATGATTCATTCAATCCTGCTGCTTTGATAATATCTGGTGCCTTGAATTCATTTTCGATTATATTTTTTCCATATTTTATTCCAAAAATATATATAGATGCTACCTGCATTTTATCTTCTGCATTACTATACATTTCTTTAAGAATATCACCTAATTGTTGTAGTGAGTATTCTTTATAACAAATTTCTACATTATCAATATATGTGTTCCACACCATATCATGATACGGACGATTATCATACAATCTAAAATATTCATCCATATACTCTGATGTAAACGCACCATCTTTATCCTTACAACTAATAAAAGTTGTATTAAAGTATTTATCTTGATCTATCCGGATACAACAAGGTCCAAAATATCCATCTTTTCCCTTTCCTACTGGATATTTTCTCATACTTAAACTAGCTGTAATGTCATCTAGGCTAACCCTTAATTCTATTGAAGCAATCCAATCATACCCATCTGGAGCAAGTCCTATACCATCCCCAAACACCAGCACAAGCCAAAATATTTTTTTATCTTTACTTTTTGCCTTTTCAAATGCAGCCTTTAATCTCCCTAAATAACCAGAATTGCTCTGGTTTATGTCACGAATAACACAATCATTTCCCGAACTATGAAATGTAGCATTATTACTTGAAAAGAAATACCACATTATATCGCCTTCTGGATTTCCCTTTTCTCTCACTTCATATAATCCTTTAATAGTTTCATCAGGCTGCACAAAATAAAATTTACTTAATACTGTTTCAACTTTAATTCCCAAATTAGCCACTCTATTACCTTCTTTCCATATGTTCTTTTATCACATGTGCTATCGCTCTTCCCAGAAGTGGAGGAACAGAATTTCCTATCTGCATATAAGTCTTCGTATATGCACCTCTGAAAAAATAATCATCAGGATACGACTGCACCCTTGCTGCCTCCCTTGGTGTGAGTCCTCTTGCCTGTGTTGGATGAATATACATATTACAATCAAACTTCATATGTGCTGTTATTGTTTTACAAACCTTGTCATTTTCAAGTTTAAAATATTTATCTTTAAAAATACCATTTCTTCTAGCATATGGCATAATGTCTGCAATTTTCGGATCATCTGAGCGGTCTCCCGGCTCCATGCGGCCATAAATTTCAATATCACGGTCATTGTTATATCTCGCTTTATGATTTGATACTACATTAACCGTTCTGTCCTGATTAATATATAAAATATAATCATTGGTTTCTGTAATATTATTTTTTTCTATTTTGTATCCGCTCTCTATTGACCCACTTTCTGTAGAATTTTTTACTCTTGAAGCCTCCAGTTCCCTAAGTGCAAATAGCGCGTCCCCAAGATTATGTTCTGGTATATTTTCACTTAGTGCAAATATTTCATTAAAAATTTGTTCGTTATCTATTCCCAGGCAATTTCCTATATATATAAGTCTTTCCCTGTTCTGTGGAACCCCAAAATTCTTGGCATTCAATATATGGCATTCTACCGAATATCCGATGGCACGAAAATCTTCCTTTACCTGTTCAGCTACAGATAACATTCCCTTAACATTTTCCATAACAAAAAATTTAGGGTGTACTTTTTTTACAACTTCAACATAACTCTTATACAGATGATTTCTAGGATCATCTATCAATCTCTGTCTGTTAGCCATACTAAATCCCTGACATGGTGGTCCACCAACAACAATATCAACGTTCCTGCCTGCCAACAGCTCATTAAGATTTTTTACCACATCTTTTATATCTCCTAGCACTATGTGATCCCTTGGTGTCTCTGGATGATTGTGTGCATATGTGTCCACACAACAATCCTGTATATCATTTGCCAGACTTGTCACAAATCCTTCCTGTGTAAAGCCTAATGACAAGCCACCTGCCCCACAAAACAGATCTATCATCTTTAACGAAGCATCACTTACATTTTTTCTGGCATTTTCAATATATGTATTGCAATATTTACTTACAGGACACTTATAGCATTCCTGTTCTTTTTCATTGCATATAATAGCCAGTCTTCTAAATGCTTCCATAAGTTCCGAATCATTATCCACATCCGTCTTATATAGATCTGCCCTGTCATTAAGGAACTTCTCTGTCACGGGCTTTGTAACTCTTTTCAAGCAGACATCTACATGATTACTTTCCTTATCGTCCAATCCAGCCTTTATAAAAGATATAAATTCACCTTTATCATTTTTGTATTCCATATCAGTCTTTCCACTCTCCAAGATTTATTAATGTTGTTTTTACCGATTGGGCAACAGCTTTTGATACATTGACTGTAACTGCATTTCCAAACTGTTTATATGCTTGACTGTCAGATACTGGGATTACAAATGAATCCTGAAATCCCTGCAATCTTGCACACTCACGCGGAGTAAGCCTTCTTACCCTTCCATTCTGGGTTACATAATTATCCTGGCAGGCTCTGTGCATTTTCGCCATAGTTGCACACAAAGGTCTTGCAATCTTCAGATCTATTTCTGATTTTGCCTTATATCCTCCAGTTCCATCTGATAATATTGTAGGCAATATTCTATCTGACAGGAAATATTTATCATCAACTTCCGGTTCCAATAAATCCTGCAATGTTTTATTAAGTTTTTTCTTTTCTGGAAATTCAAATCTTGCATTCTGATTATCAAAACATACAATATATGTCCTATTTCGTGTCTGAGGTACTCCATAATCAGCTGAATTTAATATGTCACAGAACACATTATAACCAAGCACATCATGTAATATCCTGTATATTTCTTTATATGTTTCTCCATTATTATGGGTTCTTAAAGAACGTACATTTTCCAGAATAATTGCTTTCGGTTTCTTTCCTTTTTTTATTTTATCATCCACAACCTCTGCTATTCTGAAAAATAATGTTCCTCTCATATCTTCAAACCCTTTTTGCTGCCCCATCATACTAAAAGGCTGACACGGAAACCCACCTATCAGAATATCGCAGTCTGGTATTTCCTCTAATGAAATTTCATTTATATCCCCAAGAACAATATGTTCTCCAAAATTAGCCTTATATGTCTGTACTGCATATTTATCAAAATCATTTGCCCATATTATATCATAGCCTGTATCTACAAACCCTTTATCAAGTCCACCAAGCCCACTGAAGAATGAAACTACTTTCATCTATTGTTCCTCCTCAAGCTTATTATTTTTTATGTAATCTCTGATCCACGATCCAATTTCTACAGAGGCAGTTTTCCCTTCATTACGCAATAATGTCATAAATTCATCTTTTACTGCCGGTTCAATTGATATTTCTATTTTTGCAGTTTTTATTCTCCCTGCCGGTCTTCCACAATTACTTTTCTTTTTATTAGTCATTGCATTTTCCTCCGTTTAATAAACATATTATATAATGTTTTTATCAGGGTGTAAATACATTCTTTATTAATATTTATGTATACACTTTCTCTTCTGCTTGATATAATAAATACAAATCTACAGAAGGGAATACAATTACATGTACAGACAAATCATTGATACATTAAACCAGTTTCTGAATTATATACATATTCCTGGCACACCACTTAATCCGGATGCTTTTCAAGGAATATTGGTAAAGAAACTTTCAAACCAGAATATTATAAAAGATAAACGAAGAATTAATGCCGGGGATACTTCTTCAATGGTAAACCAGACACATATTGATGTCACTGGAAAACAAGGTATGTTATTTTTCTTTGATAAACTAAATAATACAACAACCTCCGTACAAAGCATTGATATCGATATATACGATAACAATTTCAAATACCTTCGCGAAATAGACCAGCCGTCTGGCAGGACAGATGTAAGCGGAAACACTTACTATGTACGTTCCAATGTCAATCTGCCACAATACTTAGCAGATTCCAATTTTACTCTTCACAGTTCTGCATATAAGAAATATGGTCATACCGGAGACCAGGTACAAATTAATATTCCAGATTCCGAAGAAGCTTTCACACAGCTTCAAAGATTCTCATTCCAGGATGATGCTCTTGTTATACTAAGATACGATTATCTTAGATATGTTGCCATTCTCATTCCATACGAATTATGTAACAACCTATATTCCATTACAAACACACACGGTACTCATAACGTAAATTATGTAGCAATGAATCCCTTATATAATCCAACATTAGCACACCAGATCCAATATGATATTATTTCAAATGATGTAAGCTACGATGATATTGAAGCCACGGCTTTGCAACACACACTAAACAATAACCCATGTGCTGGCACGGATATTGAAAAAATTGTTAAAACCCGTGTTTCACAAGGTTCTTTCCGCAGACTGTTACTTCTTGAGCGCCATCACTGTAATCTTTGCGATATTTCCACCACATCGGTATTACGTGCAAGCCATATTAAAGAATGGGCTGAATCTTCCAAAGATGAACGAATAGATTCGAATAATGGTTTGCTTTTATGTGCTAATCACGATGCTTTATTTGACCGCCATTTAATATCATTTGACCCCAACACCGGGAATATACATATTTCAACCTCAATAGACAGCGAACAACGACACGCATTAAATATTAATGAAGCAGCTACAATTAATATGAATGTCCGAATGAAATCTTATATGCAGATACACTATAAAAAATTTCTCGAAAAAGAAAAATAATAGTTTGTAATTATCTGTATATGTGCAAAACAAAATTCCTAACATCTCTGTAACGAAACATATTAACCGAAGTCTACACACAAGAAAGGATGATCCATTTCATGCAAACATGATGGATCATCCTTTCTTGTGTGACATCTGCTTCGCAGATGCTGTATTTACTTATGTCGCGTTTGGCTCGTTAGCACTCGAATTCGGCAAATCCAAAGATATTCTTAAATATACTTGTTTAAGTTCTGTATCTTTTTTCCCGTTATTTTATTTCTGTTGCATATATATTTTGACTCGCTGATTTTCTGTTGCCAATTTGTTGCCATAATTACTATAGCAAACTTTTAAACCATATCAACTCCGTTTCCATATCTCTAAAGCTTGAACACTATTTTGTGACAAAATAGTAGACATACTATCGATCAATTGCTTTTTTTCTTCTGAAATTTCAAAATGTCTTCCTTGTCTATGTATTTCATCTACCGTCAATATAATTCTTTTTGTTGGTATTCCCAATATAGCGTACTCGTCTTGAAAACAATATAACCAATTATCATCCACCATTTTATCTATTGTTGCTTTAATTCCATGTAGCTCGATTTCAGTATTAAGCTCACTCCAAAAATCTGGTGCACTTGGATCATGAAAATCTAAATCTTTATAATTTACCTCTTCTCTTTTTTTCATCATCCAATGATATACATCTATATTGTCAATATTATTTGAAAGAAGCATATCACTATTTTTATACAATTTTTCTAAAGTTAAAATAGTTCCTTTATGATCTGTTGTATCAACACATCTCGTTATCGTTTCATTTTCTTTTGCTTTTACATAAAATAATTTTCGTTCTGCACGCAAAATAGCAGTATCCTTACATGCTAAATATGCCTTAATAGCATAAAACACAGAATAATATAATTTAACTGTCGCCCATGAAAATAATTTACTCTCCAATGCAGTAATACTTTCCATATAGCTCAACAAAGCCTTATAATAATATGGTGCAACTTCATCTGCGAGCAAATTTTTAATATCCTCGGCTTGTTGTCTTGTCAATATTGTTTGGTCATATTGTGTTTTAGGAATTTGACGAAATGGAATACCACTACTGCCAGTAAACATTCCTTCAAAATATAACTGACTTCCACTTTTTTTAATACTCATATTCGTTTTCTTCCGGTGCTTCTGTCTTCAATCCTTCCTTCAAATTGTCGATAATCATCTTTCTTGCAGATTTTCCATCTGACCCTTTTATCTCACTACTAGTTATAAGTGTCACTTCTGAAAAATCAAACAACGATATCAAATAATCCAATTTAAAACTTTTCTTTTCTACGCATTTCGGAAAGATATACTCAAAGAAAAATTCCAACGCTGCTATAAACCCAGCCGCTTTAAAAAATACGTTTTGACTTGCATTTCCCCAAAGTTCTTCTTTATCCCAATGATATTTCAATGTGCTGAAATAATTAATTACTATTTGAGATTGGAAACTTAAATCCTTAATATTATTATCCACAAATTTTCCATCAACATCCACATATTTCTTTAATGTCGATACGACTGTGGACAAATCAATTTTTCCCTTTCCCCGAGGACTACCTGGATATTTTATCAAATTATAATATGGCGAATCTATATTTTCATTTAATTCTTTTGCAATATCATCTGAACGAGTAATTGCAAAATTTTTATCATCATCCGTCACTCCATATAAATCAAATATTAAACTTTTAGGTACTGGTTTCTGTTCTGAATTTATATTAATAAATATTTTAGCTGCTTCTTTGGTTCCTAAACCAATAACCATAGACACCAATATTTGTTTTTCGCCAATATTTTTTTCTAATTTCATCGCTTCTTTTAAACCTTCTAAGCGATGTTGTCCGTCAAGTAATTGTGCAACACTATCAACCAATGGAATTTTAATCTCATCATCTTCAATTTCTGGCCTATAATTAGAATCATTCCAATTTATCACAAATGTATTCACAAACATATTACCATCTAAAATATATTGTTTAATAGATGCTATTCTTTTTCTATTAAGAACTCTCTGAACAGCTCCCTCTTCTTCATCTCTTCCTCTTACAGCTACATAGCTAATTTTCACCAAATCTTTTACCTGCAATGGAAATGTATATATCTTGACCGTTCCCATTTGCATTTGTATATATCGTTCCTGTACTTTTTTTATCTGCATTTCTATCACCCCAAACTTTAATCTTCGTACACAATATTATATGCACATTATCAGCCGTTCTATTCAAACTCAATCGTTCCAGGCGGTTTACTCGTCAGATCATACATTACACGGTTTACGCCCTTTACTTCATTTATAATTCGTGTCATAACTTTCTGCAATACTTCAAATGGGATCTCGGAGCAATCAGCAGTCATGAAGTCGCTGGTGTTGACTGCACGGAGTGCAATCGCGTAGTCATAGGTACGCTCGTCGCCCATAACACCGACACTACGCATGTTGGTCAGTGCTGCGAAATACTGTCCGAGGTTCTTGGCAAGTCCTGCCTTGGCGATCTCCTCGCGGTAGATGTAATCGGCATCCTGTACGATACGAACCTTGTCTGCGGTTACTTCACCGATGATACGGATACCAAGTCCCGGTCCCGGGAATGGCTGACGGTATACCAGATATTCCGGGATGCCAAGCTCCAATCCGGCTTTTCTTACTTCATCCTTGAAAAGCAGGCGCAACGGCTCAATGATTTCTTTGAAATCAACATGATCCGGAAGTCCACCTACATTGTGGTGACTCTTGATGACTGCGGACTTTCCAAGTC
>OLIS01000517.1_pt1 | contig 30104 bp, 27 predicted proteins | sample 1601351 | NCBI WGS metagenome assembly OLIS01 (sample SAMEA2452122, study PRJEB22498) | human gut metagenome | biome: human feces; feature: human gut; material: feces | place: Australia | collected 2012
CTGATATTAATACAATTGATAAGGAGACAACTATTGATATAAACAATAAAATAAACCAGAAGAAAAAAAAGATACTTGGATATCTTTCTTCTGAAGAACTATTTCTTAACGAACTAGCTAAACTTAATGTAACTGGTAATACTATTTTCTATAAAAACTAGCTTATCTTCTTATTTCCAGTTTCTGCTTGCAATTCGGGAAAAAACGATAAAAGAATGGCGTGTTTTTCGACAAAATACTGAAATTTTATTATAGTCAACTATTTTATACAAGATATCAATAATAATTTATTAGCGTTGTTCTAATTTTTCAACAATTACCACATTACCTTCTGCATTAATATGTTGTATTTGATACGCAAAAAAAGCTATTCGTTGAGTTCTCAACAAATAGCTAAATTTATTAAGCGTTGATTGCACGTGTGATAGCTGGAACAACCTGCTTCTTACGAGAGATAACACCTGGTAAGTTTGCTTCATGTTCAACTAACTGTACATTGAAGGCATTTTCTACATATTCAGGATGGCTGCCTGCAACAAATACTTCACTTGTTGCATTGATGACATCAGTTAATAATAGAACTGCTGTATCGAATCCATTTTCAACACATAGATTTTCCATATATTCAAGCATTTCAGCCTTAAGTGGTGCAAATCCATCAATATCCATAGTGTTAACCTGAGCGATACCTACTTTTGCATCACCAATGTTGAATGCCTTGTAATCCTGGTTATAGATTTCTTCAATAGTCTTACCAACTAATGAAGTACCAGCCTTAAACATGGCAAGGCCGAATTCTTCAGCATCTACACCAGCGATTGAAGCTAATTCTAAGGCAATTTCCTTATCAATCTTTGTACAAGTTGGAGATCTGAATAATAATGTATCAGAGATGATAGCCGCTAACATTAAACCAGCTACATTCTTAGGAATTTCTACACCCTGTTCCTTATACATCTTTGCAATGATTGTACAAGTACAGCCAAGTGGTTCAGCTCTGAACTGTAATGGACCTACAGTTTGGAAATCAGCCACTCTGTGGTGGTCAACGACTTCTAGGATTTCAGCTTCTTCAATACCTTCTACAGCCTGTCCTCTTTCGTTATGGTCAACAAGGATCATCTTCTTATGATCACCAGTAATAACCTGGAAACGAGAGATAGTACCTACTACCTGATCATTTAAGTCAATAACAGGATATGAATGATATCTTGTTTCACTCATAACTTCTTTTAAGTAATCAACAGTATCATCTGTAGAGAAGCATGTTAAATCACCCTTCTGCATAACATATTCAACAGGTACTGCCTGAATGATCTGCTGTGAAGTCTTGAATGTAGTGAAAGCAGTAGTCACTACACTGACCCCTGCATTCTTACATTCTTCAAGAACTGATTCTTCTAAGTGTAATGAGTTAGTAAGGATGATTAAATCAACCTTCTTCTTCAACATTTCACGAATACCTTCAGTTCTGTCACCACCAGTAATGATAACATCATGTTCATTAACATGATCAATAACTTCCTGAGAGTTCATACCAGTGATATGAAGACTACCCTTGATAGTACGTAATTTAGGGTTTAAATAAACAATCTTAGCATCTAATGTATCTACGACGTTTTCAATTGGAGTATGCGCATTCTTTAAGATATCTTTATCCCAGTCTTCCATATAACCTTCAATAATGTTTGTAGAAGATAATAAACCTAAAAGATGAGAATGATCATCTAATACTGGAGCGCTCTTTAAGTTCATCTGGCACATTAATGACCAAGCAGTTCTTAAAGTTAATTCTTTAGAGAATAGAGTTACCTGATCGTAATCAAGATCTTCTACTTTCTGCTTAACAGACTTTAATAGCTGTGGTGTATGTGCATTAAATCTCTTTAATACATACTCAGTTTCACGGCTTACTTCACCAAGTCTTACTGGTACTGCCTGTCCGTACTTATGAGTCGCATTTAATAAATATGAATAACTGATGGCCGCACAAATTGAATCTGTATCCGGATTCTTATGACCACTTACGTAAACTAAATCCATGTTTTTCCTCCTATGCTTTCTTTAAATAACGATAAATTGTTGGTTCAGAAACATCTAGCTTATCTGCAACTAGGGCAATTGCACCTTTTACTTTAAATGTTCCTTTATCCTGTAAGTATTTAACAACTCTGATTTTTTCTTCTACTTTTAATCTTTCTGCATGAACATAAGATGGAACTCCCATATTCTGCATACATTCATTGATGTATTTTTCTACCATCTCATCAAGTGGAGAAGATAAGATTTCGATTGGGCTATCATATTTGAATTCTACATTTGTATTATCTTTAATGCCAAGAATTCTTCTCATCGCAGTTTCAATATATTCAAAATCTGTGACGTTAACGTTAATACAAAGCATACCAACAGGGCAAACATTTCCTGGTTCCTTGATCCAGTATGTTGCAGATTTCAACAGTTTACCATCAGGTCCTGCTGTTTTGTAGTTCATGACATAGTCACTTTTTTCATACTGTTTTGTTTCTAAATAATGAACAGACAAATTTGAAAGCTTAGCACCAACTTCTCTGCCAGAAATCTCACCATTTGCAATAGCAACAACTTCCTGTTCAGGAGATGTGAGATCGTGTAAAGCTACTTCAACATTATCCCCTAACGCAACACCTAAGAATGGGACAAGCGCTGCATAGGGTTCTAATAATTTATGCATTATACTGCCTCCTTTACAACAGAGTATTTTATCATAATAAAAAAAATCAGTAAATTATTATTATCATAAAATAGAATTTTTTTATTAGACAAAAAACAGGAATCAAAAGATTCTGATTCCTGTTTTTAATAATAATGCATAAGTTGCAATAAAATTCAATACAAAACTAACGATTCCTGTAATGAGACATGTCTTTGCCTTTTTAGGAGTCATTCTTCTTTTCATAAAGAAGAAGATAACACCCATAAAAGGGAATAAGAATGAAATGATACATAATCCAACAGAGGCACGATCTTCTTCATAATAAGGACTTGTATAACCATTACTAGAAGCATAGTCTTCCATAGTTGTGTAGTCTGTTCTATTTTCTAATCTGACAGGTTCTCCACAATTAGGACAGAACTTTGTACCTGCCTCTAATTCTTTACCACATCGTGTACAATACATTTATTCACCACTTAATTTTTCATCAATAGCTTTAGCTGCTTTTTTACCAGCACCCATAGCAAGAATTACAGTAGCAGCACCAGTAACAACGTCACCACCAGCCCATACGCCTTCTTTAGATGTATGGTTAGTTTCTTCTTCAACAATGATACCGCCCCACTTCTGGCAATCAAGACCAGGAGTAGTCTGTCTGATTAATGGGTTTGGAGACTGACCGATTGCGATAACAACTGTTCCACAATCAATAGTGAAGTTAGTACCTTCTTTTGCAATTGGTCTTCTTCTACCAGATGCATCTGGTTCTCCTAATTCCATTTCTACACATTCAAGAGCTTTAACTGAACCATTGTCACCATGAACAGCAACTGGATTAGTTAATAGCTTGAAGATAATACCTTCTTCCTTAGCATGATGTACTTCTTCAGCACGTGCAGGAATTTCAGCATCACTACGACGATATACGATATATACGTTCTTAGCACCAAGTCTCTTAGCAGTTCTTGCAGCATCCATAGCTACGTTACCAGCACCTACAACACATACTGTATCAGCTACTTTTACTGGAGTAGGATGTTTAGGGAATTCATAACCCTTCATTAAGTTAACACGAGTTAAGAATTCGTTTGCAGCATAAACGCCATCAAGGTTTTCACCTGGAATACCCTGGAAACGAGGTAAACCAGCACCAGCACCTACGAATACAGCATCATAACCACTTTCCTGTAATTCATCAATTGTGATAGAACGACCTACTACAACGTTTGTTTCAAACTTAACACCTAAGTCTGCAACACCATCAATTTCAGCCTGTACTAAATCTTTTGGTAAACGGAATTCTGGGATACCATAAGATAATACACCACCCGTTTTATGTAATGCTTCAAATACTGTTACATCATAACCACGTTTAGCAAGTTCACCGGCACAAGAAATACCTGAAGGTCCTGAACCTACAATGGCCACTTTCTTGCCGTTCTTTTCAATCTTAGCTTCAGTTGGTTTACCATGATCTCTGTGATAATCAGCAACGAATCTTTCAAGTCTACCAATCGCAACTGATTCACCCTTAAAGCCTCTTACACATTTACCTTCACACTGGTTTTCCTGTGGACATACACGACCACAGATAGCAGGTAAAGCATTTTCTGTAGTGATGATTTCATAAGCTTTTTCAAAATCACCATTCACTACTTCCTGAATAAACTGAGGAATAGGTACATTTACTGGACATCCCTCTACACAGCGAGGCTTTTTACAGTTTAGGCAACGAGTTGCTTCTTCCTGAGCCATTTCTTTAGTATATCCTAAAGCAACTTCTTTAAAGTTAGTTGCACGAATTTCAGGTTCCTGAGAAGGCATTTCTACCTTTTTATTTGACATATTAGGCATATTATTTAACCCCCTTCATTAAATTACACATACGGTCTGCATTGCTGTCAACAAGATGTTCTTCTTCCTTGAACATTCTCTGTCTTGCCATTAATTCATCAAAGTCAACATTTAAACCATCAAAGTCTGGTCCATCAACACAGGCAAACTTGATTTTACCATCAACAGTAACACGGCAGCATCCACACATACCAGTACCATCAATCATGATTGGGTTAAGTGAAACCATTGTCTTAATATCTCTAGGCTTAGTTACTCCAACAACTGCCTTCATCATTACAACTGGTCCAATTGCAATAACTTCATCATACTTTTCACCCTTATCAAGTAAATCAGTTAAAACATCAGTAACAAAACCTTTTGTACCTACAGAACCATCATTAGTAGCGATATATACATTATCACAGAATTCTTTAAAACGATCTGCCCATAATACATACTGTTCTTCACGTCCACCGATGATTACATCAACCTTAGTACCAAGTTCTGCTAATTTTCTTAACTGTGGGAATAATGGTGCACTACCCACACCACCAGCTACACCGATAACATGATCCTTCTTTTCAAGATGAGTAGGGACACCAAGAGGACCTACGAAGTCAGTGATATAGTCTCCTTCTTCTAACTTAGCAAGCTGTTTAGTAGAGTAACCTACAATCTGATAAATTATTGTGATTGTTTCCTTTTCTCTATCATAATCAGCAATTGTAAGAGGGATTCTTTCTCCATCTTCTCCTACACGTAAAATAATAAACTGCCCTGGTTCACATTTTCTTGCAACCATTGGCGCATGTACTTCCATTAGCTGTACAACGTCATTAAGTACTTCTTTTTTTACAATCTTATACATATTCTCAATCCTTTCTGAATCTTATTTAATCTTATCACATATTATGTTTCTATTCAATGTCGCTTGATAGTAAATCAATGCGCTATCATGTGGTATTTTCAAGAATTGAGAGGGAGTTGACAGATGTAATTTTTTGTGGTTTAGTTTTTAAAACAAGGAGAATTTTTATGAGTAGAAGAGTTATATTTTTTGATATCGATGGTACTTTATCTACAGAAACAGACTTTACTGTTCCTGAAAGTACAAAAAAAGCAATTAAACTAGCTCAGGATAATGGACATATCCTGATGGTGAATACAGGACGTACTATTTGTATTATAGAAGATGTAATTAAAGAATTAGGATTAGATGGTTATATCTGTGGTTGCGGGACTAATATCTACTATCATGGTAAAGAAATCTATCATGCTAAACTTCCTTCAGAATTAAAGAAAGGAATTGTGAATAAAGCGGTAGAATTAGATATTGATGCCGTATTAGAAGGTCCTGAATCTATTTATTTCCCTGAAACAATTAAAACAAAGACAGTTCAGGAAATCAAAGAGCGTTATAAAGATATTAAGGTAAATGTTCCTGTATATCATAAAGATGATGAACCTAATTTTGATAAGTTCACTGCATGGTATACACCGGAAGATGATATTGAAGCATTTAAGGGTGCATTTAAAGATGATTTAGAATATATCCAGCGTGCTGAAGACTTCATTGAAGTAATTCCAAAAGATTGTTCTAAAGCAACAGGTATTCAGACATTTATTGATCTCATTGGTGCTTCTATTGATGATTGTATTTCTATTGGTGATTCTACAAATGATCTACCAATGTTGACTTATACTAAAGAATCAGTAGCTATGGGTAATTCTAATCCTGTTCTATTTGATTATGTAACGTATATTACAACTGATATTGAAGATGATGGCATCTACAATGCCTTAAAACACTTTAACGTCATTTAATCAAAAAGCAGCCCATTTTATTTAGGCTGCTTTTTGAAATGATACGATTCTTTCTCCATGGAATGAGACTTGTCCCTTTTGTCCTTCTAGATATTCATGAGGTTTTGTTACTTTGAGTGTAATTTCTTTTCCTAGCTCAGATTCAAATATGATCTTATCTTCAAGGACTTCTTTTACGATCACATCTTCAGTGATGTAGTATTTTGTAAGGAACAAATATAAGAACAACAATAGTAGAAAAATAAAAAGCACAAGATTCACCTCTTTCTTATACAATTATTGTAACAGAAAAGATGTGTAATACTTGTGATTTTTTGATTTTAGAATAATTTTTTAATGAATGGGATTTTCAATACAATATATAGAATCAGTACGCCGCTCATATTCAGAATGATATCATCTATATCTGCTGATCCAACCTTCCAAATATATTGAATAACTTCTACTCCTATAATCATAAATAAGAAAAAGAGGAAATAAGGTAGAAATGAACGCATTGGTTTGAATAGAACATATACAAAATAGCCAAAAGGCATGAACAACATGACATTCCCAATCATATTAAGAATAATATTCTTAATTGGTAATGTATGTCTTTCATAAGCTGTGTAATAAAGAAGTATTGTCTTTAATGGACTAATGTTCACACTACTGAATGCTTTGACATGTCTTAATGCTGGGTTAAAGAACAGTTGATAAGTAAGATTTATAAGGTAGATGATAAATGCGATACTATGAAGTATATAAAACATTCTTCTTTTATTTTTTACTACATTTCTTGCACCATAAGCGTAGCCCACCAAACCAATCATCTGAATAATAACAAGTACAAATGTCTGTGTAATAGAAAACTTGATTGTATAAGAAATGATATCTATTAATTGAATAATGAAAGCGACAGCTGCAATGAGCAAGAATATATAACGTTTATGTTTCATGACAGTGTCCTCCAAAAGCACATTTTAATGAGTTCAATTATATGAGTCAATAAACGATTCAATTTAACATAATTTAACACAAAAAAAAGAGGAGAGCCGTAAGGCTTTCCTCTAAATGGTTTTAAGAATTATTTCTTAGCGAATGGAGATTCGTAATCATAGATTGTTTCTAGGATAGTTTCCATATCTTTAACCATAGGCATTCTTGGGTTAGCAGGAGTACACTGGTCTTCGTATGCGTTCATAGCGATTCTATGTACTGATTCTTCCCAATCAGCTTTGCTGATGTTCTGTGACTTAACGTTTACAGCACCACCAACTTTTACCCATAACTTTTCAACAGCCTGTGCGAACATTTCAACACCTTCTGCATCAGTCTTTGGATGTAAGCCGATTAATTCTGCTAATTCTCTATATTTCTTATCTGCCTTATAGTCTTCGATCTTTGGCCAGATGTTTAACTTAGTTGGAACTGTACCATTGTATCTGATTACATGTGGTAATAACATACCGTTAGTACGTCCATGAGGAATATGCCATTCTCCACCGATCTTATGAGCTAATGAGTGGTTCATTCCTAAGAATGCGTTAGCGAATGCCATACCTGCGATTGATGCAGCGTTATGCATCTTGATTCTAGCATCAGGATCACCTTCAAGTACTGACTTTTCAAGGTTTTCGAATACTAACTTAACAGCCTGTTTAGCCCAACCATCAGTGAAGTCAGAAGCTAAGATTGAAACATATGCTTCAATAGCATGAGTTAATACGTCGATACCAGTATCTGCAGCGATTCTTGGTGGCATAGACATAGCGAATTCAGGGTCAACAATTGCGATTGTTGGAGTTAAAGCGTAGTCAGTTAATGGATATTTCTTGTTTTCCTTAGTATCAGTGATAACTGCGAATGGAGTTACTTCTGAACCTGTACCTGAAGTAGTTGGGATACATACTAACTTAGCTTTCTTACCAAGTTCTGGGAACTTGAATGCTCTCTTTCTGATATCCATGAATTTCTGCTTGATGTCGTCGAAGTTAACTTCTGGATGTTCATACATTAACCACATAACTTTAGCAGCATCCATTGAAGATCCACCACCGATAGCGATGATTGTATCAGGCTGGAAGCTCTTCATGATTTCAAGACCCTTAAGAGTCATATCTAAAGATGGATCTGGTTCAACGTCGATGAATAAGTCAACGTCTACTTTGTTACGTCTTCTTCTGATAACATCTTCGATCTTTCCTACATAACCAAGGTCATACATACCTCTGTCTGTAACGATCATTGCTTTCTTCATTTCCTTCATATCTCTAAGATATCTGATTGAATTTCTTTCGAAATAAATCTTTGGAGGAAGTTTAACCCATTGCATATTGTTGTTACGTCTCCCTATTCTCTTAATATTTAGTAAGTTAATAGCACTTACGTTGTTTGATACTGAGTTATGACCATAAGAACCACAACCAAGTGTTAATGAAGGTAAGAATGCATTGTATACTGAACCGATACCACCGAATGTAGATGGAGCGTTTTCAATAATACGGATAGCTTTGATTCTCTTACCGAATGCTTTAGAAATTTCATGATTAGTAGTATGGATTGCAGCTGAATGTCCTAAACCGTTGAATTCAACAGTCTGAGCAGCCTTTTCAATACCATCTTCTGTAGAGTTTGCTTTGATCATACCTAATACTGGAGAAAGTTTTTCTCTAGTCATTGGTTCGTTGGGACCGATTTCCTTAACTTCACAAACTAAGATCTGAACATCATCAGGTACTTTGAAACCAGCCTGTTCAGCGATCCAAGTAGCATTCTTACCTGGAACGATGCTGTTTAATCGAGCTTCATTTACGTTTTCACTGTATGCTGTTGCACCGAACATGAACTGTTCAAGTTTCTTCTTTTCTTCAGCATTACAGAAATGTACATGATAACGACCAAGTTCTTTCTTGAATTCATCATAGATTTCGTGATCTACAACAACAACCTGTTCAGATGCACAAATCATACCGTTATCGAATGATTTTGATAAATAAATATCATTTGCTGCCATTTTGATTTTACAAGACTTTTCTACATATGCAGGAACGTTACCAGCACCTACACCTAAAGCAGGTTTACCACAAGAGTAAGCAGCCTTAACCATTGCGTTACCACCAGTAGCTAAGATAGTAGCAACACCTGGATGATTCATTAATGCATTAGTTGCATACATAGATTTCATTGGTAACCACTGGATTACGTTCTTAGGAGCACCAGCTTTTACTGCAGCATCTAACATTACCTTAGCAGCCATAACTGAACAGTCATGAGCACCTGGGTGGAATGAGAAGATGATTGGGTTTCTAGTCTTCATAGCGATTAAAGACTTAAAGATAACTGTAGAAGTTGGGTTTGTTACTGGAACGATACCACAAACAACACCAACTGGTTCAGCGATTTCAGTGATACCAGTAAGTGGATCTTCATTAATAATACCTACAGTCTTTGTATGACGCATGTTGTTAGTAACATATTCACAAGCGAATAAGTTCTTAACAGCCTTGTCTTCAAATACACCACGGCCAGTTTCTTTTACTGCAGCTTCTGCAAGAACACCGTGTTTATCAAGACCAGCAACTGACATCTTTGCTACGATGTAGTCAACAGTTTCCTGGTCAAAACCTTCGAATTCATCTAATGCTGTTAATGCGTTATTAACTAACTCATCAATGCAAGCATCAGTCTTTTCTTCTGTCCATTCTTCAACTTTCTTTTCGACTTTCTTATCAGCCATTTTTATATCCTCCATTGACCAAAATATTTCTTTTTCATATTTTGTAAGTTCACTATACATGAGTTCTTGTGAAAAAACAAGCATACTTTTGTGAAAATTTACACAATTTATAAAATGCATTTACTGAAAACGTTTGCAGTTTAGGGATATCCGATTGTGCTATTTTGTACTTAGTTTTTATCAAAAATTTAAATTATAATTATTTTTTATAGTGATAGAATACTCTCAAAATTGTGAACGTTTTCTTTTAAAGTCTTTCACTAAACGTATCTACAGTTTTTAATATCTCTCTTGCAATATTCATCTTATCCTTAAATAAGGCACTCATACTACCAATTGACTTGAAAGGATCCTGTAACAAGACCTTCTTGTCTTCAATGAAACCATTCTTCACAATATAATCTACTAATAATTCTACAAAGTGAATCTGTCTAGAATTCAAGCTCTGATCATCTAAGAAACGTGAGAACTCAGCCATAGCTGCTTGTCTGTCTAATCCTACTATCTTTCTAATTAATCTTGTGATAGGTGTATCACCAAAATGTAATCGATAATCGTCTTTACTTCCCAGGTCTATCCATAATAAGTTTTCTAGATGTTTCATTTCATCCGGTGTAATGACTTGATTATGTCTGAGCTTATAGATAGCTTCATCATCTTCATGTGCTTTTAAATAATGCTGTACTTTCTCTTTATAGTTCTCTAAGCCTTCATCATTATAGAAAGCATCATTCATCTTTGTTTCAATGATTTCATCTTCAAAATGTGTATCTACTGGGTTTACCGGTCCATCAATTGTTAAGTACTTGATAAGTCCTCTAATCTTCTCACGTAGTACTTCTAGATCAAAATAATTAGCTGTCTTCCAGTAATCAGGATCTTTGGCACATTTCAGATATTCCGCATTATCTGCAATATCAGGTGTTGTTTGTTTTTTATACAATTCATCAGCCATCATAATAACCTTATTAATTACCTGACTTGCATCATAATGATTGAGATAAGCCATTTCAATCATATACATCTGTCTATCAAAGAACTTTGCACGTTTATCTTCATCATGAATCACAACAAGAGAAGACAATTCATCTTTAATATAATGTGTATCCATTTCATTCAGGTTAATCCAGTTATCTGGATTCTTATATTGATGCACATATTTCAAATGCATCTTTACATTAAAGCTGTCTTCATTGAGTGATTGAATATAACCTGACATTTCTTTGATCTGTTTATTGATTTCATCTACATAATCCTGATCGGATGCATTTTGTTCGAGTGCATAAAGAATATCAACACGTAACTTATAGATACGTTGAGAGAGTGATTCTATAATACCTGATTTTTCAGGACGCTGGTCTACTCTGAAGTAATCCATATTTCCTAGGTAATCAAATATCAAGAATCCTTTCTTGTCATCTCCTGGACCAAACAAGTCTGTTCTTAGTCTTGTTCCTCTTCCAATCATCTGCCAGAATTTTGCTTTACTTCTTACTTTCTTAAAGAATACAAGATTAACGATATCTGGTACATCTATACCTGTATCTAGCATATCTACACTAATAGCTATTTGAGGATAACTGTCTGTTTTACTGAATCGATCTATCGCATTTTGTACAAATTTTGTATTAAATGTAATCACTTCAGCAATCTTCCCCTTGTATTCAGGATAGAGTATATCGAATCTCTCTTTAATCTTATTGGCATGATTTTGATTGGCAGCGAAGATAATGCTTTTTCCTATCTTATCTCCTCCTTCAATTTTAATACCATGTTCCATCAAATCTCTGATCACAGTATCAATAGTATTAATATTAAAAACAAACTTATTCATTTCACTTGAAGTGATTGTATCAGTATTAGAGAAGTGTTCTTCAAATTCTTTCTTTTCTTCATCTGATAACTCATCATAGCGAATACCTTCCTCTAGAAACTTCATTTTAGTTTCATAAGAATGGTAGCTGACTAAGTATTTGTCTTTGACAGCTGTTTCATATTCATATGCATATGTAGGAACACCTGTTTCTAAATCAAATATAGAATATGTATTAGCCCCTATACTATCTTTAGGTGTTGCGGTTAAACCTATGAGTAAAGCATCAAAGTAATCAAATATATCTTTATATTTGTTGTAAATACTACGATGGCTTTCATCAAGAATAATGAGATCAAAGTGTCCTGGTGTGAATAAACGATTACCATCCTTACTTCTTGTTTCATCGATCGCATTCATCATTGTAGGATAAGTACTAAAGATCATTCTTGATACTTCTGGGTCTTCTTTGTTTTCACATAGATTACAAGTCGTCAGAGAAGGAAGAAGGTTTACAAAGTTCTTCTTTGCCTGATTCACTAATGCAGTACGATCGGCAAGGAATAGTATATTCTTTGCCCAATCTGCTTTAGTCAATACATCTACCAAACTAATCGCTACACGTGTTTTACCACTTCCTGTTGCCATGACAAGTAATGCTTTACGACTTCCCTTTTCAAAGTCTTCACATGTTCTTACAATGGCTTCTTTCTGATAATAACGGTTTGTGATGGCATCTTGTATAACAGGTTTGGCAATACTTCTACGCGTATCTCTTCTGTCTATGAGTAACTGTATTTCATCCTGTGAGAAGATAGAAGAAACCCTTCTATCTGGATACATCATGTCATCCCAGATAAATGTTTCAAAACCATTTGTATAGAATATGACAGGTCTTAGCCCGTATTCTTGTTCAATACAGTCTGCATAAAGTTTTGCCTGATTACGTCCTACACGAGGATCTACACTTGTTTTCTTTGCTTCTATAACAGCAATAATCTTTCCTGTTCTTCCACGTAATATATAATCCACAAAACCTTCTTTTGAATCTGTTGGCATATGATGAACAGGATATTCTTCCTCTACATTTGTATCAAAGTCCCATCCTGCTTCCTTCAGCATTAAATTAATATAAAGCTGTCTTGTCCTCCATTCAGGAATCTTATTCACATCAACATATTTAACAGCTTTATCTTCTTTTCTCTTAGCTGCCCCTTGTCTTCTTAATTCCTCATTTTCAGCAACTAATCGAGCCAGTTCTTCTTTTTGTTTTTCTTCTTTTTCTTTCTGTTTATTAAGAATATCTCTTACCTGTTCTTTTAGATCTTTATTCACAAACATATATGTTTGATCAGGTAACTTAGTAGGATCAAATTCAGGTAATTGTTGTTGATAATCCATTCCATAAGAATAGTTCATCCAGTTAACAAGTCTATAGAGATTATTTAAAGCAAGAACCGCTTCTTCTCTTTTTACTTTTCTACTTGTATGTACTGCAAAATTTCCTAAAGTAATAACGTATCTAATTCCTTCATAGATTTCTGTTGGAATAATTTGTTTAAATGTATATTCATTGACTAAAGCACTTAGATTATCTCTATAAGGCATCTGTAAGTCTATGTCATTCTTATACATGTAATGTACTGCTTGTTCTAATGCACGTCTTGTAAGTATTGCACAGTTAGCAGGTGATACCATTAATCCTTTTTCTGCTTCTATACATGTAGAAGCAAAGTCCTGGAATTCTGTTTTGTTTTTTAAAAAAGTAAAGTTCAACAGTACCATCTCCTTCTTGTTTCTATTATATCCTAAAAAAGAACTTTATTGGGAATAATTGTGGTTACATTATCTATTTAACTTAGAGAATGGTATACTTTAATTATATTCTATGGAGGTGATTTTATGGATTCAAAGCAATATAATGAATTATTGGAATTACTTGAGAAGTCTGAAGAGGATGTTAGAAATGGTAGAGTAGCACCTATAGAGGATACTTTTAAAGAATTGAGAGATATGTTAGGTAGTGGTGATTAGCAGCTAAGGCTGCTTTTTTATTATATAAAAGGCAGGATTGGTCCTGTCTAAGATAAATTTCAATGATGATATCTAAATCCTATATTGTCTTTTGAATCTTTTAGCACCAGTATTATAAATAGATTCAAGTGTTGATTTGTCATCATTTATTTCAGCAATGACTATTTCAACCTTCTCTTCTGGAATAAAAATAGTAAATGGAAGTTTAATAGCTGAAATTTCTTTCAGCAAATTTGAAATCAATTCTTTTTCACTCCATCCAAAGTCATCACTCATATTTTTTATTCTTTTTGTGATTGCCGGTGCCATTGTTACAATTGATTTTTCGTAGGGAAAGAAGTTTTCACTATATATAGATAAATATTCCATATTAAAACCATTGCATAATCCACTTAAATCATATGAAATTACCTCACAAAGCAATTTAAAGGCGCCTTTTTCATTATGTTCTTCAACAAGAAAATCTGCCATTTCTAATTTAACACATCTATAACATCCAAAATCTCTAGTCTCAATATTTTTGATAAATTCTTCATTAAAATACTGCCAAATCTTATCACGATAGTTTCTATAAGGAGGTGTTTGCATTTTTTCTGTAAAATTCCATATATCCAAACCATTAATTCTATGATTATGTATATAAGGAATCCATTCAAATTTTTTCAACAATGCTTCCCCTTTTTGTGTATATTTGTATGGTTTATCAGGAAATAAGATATCTAGCTCTTCTTCTGAAATATTTTCTAGAATACGTTCAATCATTTCTGACTTTTTTCCTGACGCTTTTAATCCATGAGACTGAAGAACAGGTTTTAACTCAGATATCTTTTTCTTTGTAAGTCTGTTTGCTGAAGAATCTATTTCTATAAAACCATCCTTTTCAAGTTTCGAAAGAATTGATTGAACATCCTTAATTCCATATTCATAAGACCAGAATTTTGGAAACTTGTTACCAGATGTACAATAATAACTTGCATAGCTTAAAACAAGAACTTCATGTGGATACAAGGAATCACAGGTAGGCATTTTACCACTTATTCCTTTTTCAATAGGAAACGCATTATCTGGAATTTTATTTAATAAATCAGAACCATCTGATTTTGCTTTACTTACTTCCTTTTTCTTAAAAAAATCAAATAAACTCATTGCAACCACCTTTCTCGCGTTCATTCTATAAAATTACTTATTCATTTTTCATAATGAATAACCAACTACTATTAAATACCTCTGATTAAGCATCTATTACATCAAATTCATCAAATGATTTTTTTGAACTTGGATTACATAACGCTGTGTCCTGTAATGACTTTTTCAAATTATCACAGCAAGGTTTAAATGATAAATAAGTTATTCCTCCACCAATAACACCACCAACTACAGGAATTGCTTTTCTAAAGAAACCAGCAAAAACCTGTTTAGTCATACACACACTAAACCATCTTGAGATTTTCTTTACAATAGGATAGAAAGTACCTTTTGTTAGTGCTTTTTGTAATAGTTTTTTCTCTACTCCTTTTCCTAACGCATTAGAAAGTATCTTAATACTTGCAACTGAGCCCTCTACTCCATACATTACACCCAAACATAAAGTAATAAGATTCATAGTCTCATCATCAATATTCACACCATTTTCAACATTTATTTCAGGAAAACCATACAGATATAACAATTTCTGTATAGCTCTTAGCATATACCCATAATATTGAGCAATATCTGCTGGTAATGTAGCAACCATAGCAACTCCACCAGGAGCACCCAATGCTAAGGAAATACCACTTACACAATTTCTTTCATATTGGATTACTTGATCTGCTATATTATCAATTTCTTCAACTGTTATACCTGCATGTGCTGGATTGAACTTTACTGCGTCTTGAATAACATCATTTGCATAGTTTTTCATAAATTGCTTTCTCAAAAATTCTTCTCGATCAATATGCACACCCGGTATTCTTAGTCCAAGAATAATTATATCTTCAGTATCCACTCTTCCATCTTTATTAATATCTAAAGCATCAAATACTTTATCCTTAGAATCAAAAACAATATCTTTGCCTTTTGAAACAGCCTTTTTAACTTCATTTCCCGTATTTTCAATAACATTCTTCATTTCAAATTTATTCATTGTAAATACCCCCATAAATAATATTTATATAATGATTTTAGCACGTTATGCTTATGAATTGAGATTTTATTGATATATTGACATATAATCACAACTAATAAAATAAAAGCCATGAATCGTTCAATAGTAACTTAATTTGTTTTATTGCTAATAGTTCACGTAACCTTGATTTATCGATTTCTTCAAGGAATTTAACATATTGCTTTTGATACTCCAGTGGTGGCAACATTAGCTTTAACTTATTATATTTTCCCACATTAAAGTGCTGTTGTGCAGCACCACCAGTACCTTCAATAATTTGTGATTTTCCATGTGGCATATTTGTATATGTACAAAGATAATGTGAATCAACCTTTTGAAAATCAGGATGAGCAATAATAACATCAATTGCGTTAGATCCTGCATATTCACTTGTCACCACACAAGCTGTACCTGGTGCTCCTGATCTGACAACCAAAACATCATTTGTACTTAAAATAGATTTTTTATTCTTCTTATTACCTTCTTTTGAAAAATAAACCCAATCATCGTCCTTTATATAACCATTACCTATATTTAAAGATCTAAACGCTTTAATTCCATTGTATTGATCGGTATAGTACTGAGACGGTTTAATAACTACACCAACTTGCACATTAGCTACATCTTCAATATTCACTATTTCCCAGCCTTTAGAATTATTTTCATCTCCAAACATCTCCACAAATCGGGCTTTGACTAATTCATCTAATAGTTGTAATTGTCTCTTTTGATTATTTATAAGAAGTTCAATTTTATCAAATAGATTAACTATCATTTTTTGCTTTGAAATTTCACAAATAGGAATTTCTATTTTTTCAATAGAAGTTCGAGTGATTTGTGGTTGTGCTGAACCGCTTATTACATCATCAAACCCTCTTTTCTTTAAATAGTAATATAAATACTTAATATCAATTTTCTCATCCAGATTGTCTAAAGCCATTGCATTTCCATTAATATAAGAAAAAGGTTCGCATATATTCACTGAGCCACAAGTGGCTCCTCTACAAGTCACTAAAATCGTCTCTTTGTCGTGATTATATTCTGAATAATATCCTATTATTCCATTTGCACCATATACAGGATATCCACTATCCTTTAGCATCGATGAAGCAATCGTTTTCCATTGCTTTGGCATACATATTGCCTTAAGTTTTACATACTCCACCCTAACTCTACAAATGCAGATTTGCATTTAATCATAAAATCAGGATTTATAGGGACCTTCCCATCTCAATTATTCACCCTATTAAGCCACAAACTTTCTATGTGACTCCTTTACATTATTCTGATTAACCATTGCATAATGCATAGTCGTATCTATCTGTGAATGACCTAATAAACTCTGTACCTGTTCAATAGGCATTCCTTTATCTATAGCTCTAGTAGCTACTGTTCTTCTAAACTTATGTGGATGTACTCTATGTATACCTAAACGTCTACCTAAATTCCTTAATCTTATCTCTACACCACTAATCTGTAACCTATTAAAAGGTTTATCTAAAGAGACGAATAATGCAGGATTATCATCTGTTCTGCTCTTTAGATAATTCTTTAAGTGTATTTTTGTTCTTGCATCAAAGTATACAGGTCTTTCCTTATTCCCCTTACCAAAAACAACACATTCTCTATTCTCAAAATCTATATCTTCTATATTGATATTCACTAGTTCCCCTACTCTCATACCTGTAGAAGCCAACAAATCAATAATAGCCAAGTCTCTTAAATTATCACAACTATCTCTTAAACACTCTAAAGATTCATCAGATAAAGTTTCTTTAATCACCTTATCTGTTTTTATCTTATGAATCCTCTTCATAGGACTCTTAAGAATATAGTTTTCTTCCTCTAGCCAAGAGAAGAAACTACTTAGATTTCTTCTAATATTATCAATACTTACCTTAGAACAGTTGTTTATCTTCTGATAATCAGTGAGATATGTTCTTAAATGATCTGTAGTCATATGTGTAAAATGTATATCTGTTCTATTCTCCAACATTACAAGAGTAGACTTATAGTATTGAGTTGTTCTTTTTGAACATCCTTCTATCTCTTTAGATGCAATAAACTTATCTATGAGTTCCATATTAGAGTATTCAAAAATATCCTGAATACTATCTTCTTGCATAATAAAAGTTACGTTATCCAGACAAGACTTTAATGTTCTATGTAACATTTCCATCTGTGCATTGTCTAGATAACGTAACAATTTCTGTTCAATTTCTTTAATAATAGTTTCTTTCATGTTGATAACCTCCGTTACCAACATCATCTACACCCTATTAAACAAATTTATTCAATTATATTAACCAAAATACTCTTGCATTAAGCTATCAAATAGTTCTTGTGATGCTTCTAATGACTTCTGTATTCGAGACCTTGATTTATCGATTTCTTGTACGAATGATGCGAACTGATTCTGGAGTTCTAGAGGGGGAACAATTACACCTACTTTTTCAAGTGTTGCTACATTTAAATTCTTCTGTGCCACTGCAGGAGCATTTTCCTCTAGAATAGGCTGTAAGAAACTCAACCAATAATGAATAAATAATGATATAACTTCACCATTAGGCGTAAACCCTACTACACTATCAGGGAAACACGCATCAAATGTCAATATTGCACTTTCCGCAATATTAGCAGCAATCGTTATACATAAAGTTCCTTTCTTCCACATTTTACTCTGCTTTAAACCTTCTTCTGAGTAAGTAGATGTGTATGATTTTATATACGTATTAGAATTTGTAACATCACCTGTCTGAATCAAAGGATATTTTCCGCCCAATAAAATAGGATCATTGCGCGGTCTATGCTTAGACTTACCTCTTTTTAATTCACCTAAATCACTAAAATATCGTATTTCCCACTTCTTATCATTGACTACTGGATCCCCAAACATCTCCACAAATCGGGCTCTAACTGCTTCATCCAACAAAGCTAATTTCTTATTATAGTCCTCTATCAGAAGTTCACACTTTTCTAATACTTTAACTACTTCTTCTTGTCGAGTTTCGTCTTCTTCATACTCAATTATAAAATTACCCAAATCAGATTTTTTTATATTCGGCATACAAGCTCCAGATCTAATCCTAAATAGTCTTTCTTGTTGACTTTTTAAAGCATAATATAAATATTTGCTATTTTTAGGACCATCATACAAGTAATAACAATGGGCTCCACACCAAAATGCTTCGTTCATATAATTCACATATCCAGAAGAATTTCCGCCTTCAGATATTGTTACTGTATTTTCAGCAACATTGAACTCATTCCATTTACCAGAAGGATTTATTCCACCATTCAAATATGGATATGCACCATCATCTATTAGATTTTTTCCATTGATTTGAGTTCCTTTTGAGAATTTGGTAATATCTTTTAACTTAACTCTCATTCACCCTACAAATGCAGATTTATCACCCACATTTAGCTCCTTTCTAGTCCTTCAATAAAGACTTTAATTCTTCAATACTCTCTTCTATCTCTTTATTAAGTGCTTCAATATCACCTAATATCTCATGAGTAGGACGATACTCAACCTTCTCATAAACAATCTCTTTATATTTATTAATAGAAAGATCATAATCATTCTCTGCAATCTCTTCCTTAGGTACAAAGAAACTTTGTTCTGTTCTCTTTCTATCTTTTTCTTCATCTAAATGTTCATATCTATGAATAATATCAGGAATATCATTCTCTTCTACTGGTGAACGCTTATCATCTAATGAAAGACCATCAGCTTTCATATCATAGAACCAGACATTATCAGTACCACCTGTAGTTGTCTTAGTAAATACCAATATAGCTGTAGATACACCTGCATAAGGTTTAAATACACCACTAGGCATAGAAATAACTGCATGTAACTGGTTATTCTCTACTAATTCTTTTCTAATACTCTTATGGGCTTTACTAGAACCAAATAATACACCATCAGGTACGATACATGCACATCTACCACCAACCTGTAATGAACGTAAGAATAACGCAATAAATAACAATTCTGTCTTCTTAGTCTTACATACAGATAATAAGTTTTCTGCAACTACCTCATAGTCTAATGACCCTTTGAACGGTGGATTAGCTAAAATAAGAGAGTACTTATTTTCATCAATATTCTGTTGTGAAAGGCTATCTCTATATTCTATTTGTGGATTATCTACATAATGAGAAATAAGGTTCATAGCCCCAATTCTAAGCATTGTAGAATCCATATCAAAACCATTAAACATCTTATTATTAAAATGTTCTTTAAGTTTATCATCTAAGAATAATTCTTCATGTTTTTCTCTTAAGTATTCTTCAGCACCAATAAGGAATCCTGCAGTACCCATTGCTGGATCACATATTGTATCTGTAGGTACGGGTTTTACAAGATTAACCATCATATTAATGATATGTCTAGGTGTTCTAAACTGTCCATTTGTACCTGAATTATTAAGCTTATTTAATAGGTATTCGTATAAATCACCTTTTATATCTGCTTCTTCTGTATTCAGTCCTTCTATTCCTGTCACTACTTTCTGAAGTAAGTTTGGTGTAGGAATCTTAAAAATGGCATCTCTCATAAATCTTGCATAAGAAGATTCACCATCACCTTTTAAATTCTTAATGAATGGGAATAATTCATCATTCATAATTTGATACATCTTATCAGCACTACCAATATCCTTGAAATGATGCCATCTCAAATATGGTTTATCTTTAGGAAATAAACCATCATATTCCAGTCCATATAATAAACAATCTGCTTCTTCTTTTGTTTCTGCTTCATCTAATTGTTTCATATACATAAGATAAGTGAATTGTTCAATGACATCTAAAGGGTTAGTAATTCCTCCTGTCCAGAACGACTCCCATATCTTATCTACCTTATTCTTTAATTCTCCTGTTAACATAATTATCTCCTTATCATTTGTCATTATAACATAGTTCACTTAAGTAAAAAAAGAACAACTCATATCCGAGCTGTTCTTAACATTTTGACTTCATGTTAATCATCTATTTACCCAATATTACTTAAGCCAATTTTCTTTATAATATTTCGTAACTTTGTTTATTATTGAACAATAAAGATTAAAATTAATCAGATAACTGCCTTTAGGAGAAGAAAACTCTACTCCATCATAAATACCTACCCCACACCAAGATATTTCCATTGTATCGTTGATTTTTCTATACATAACATCAGGAATGTACAAACCATCCCTAGCATGCGTCCAAGAGTGACTAAATGCCCAATCATTCAATTGTGTATAATATGCATCAAACTCATCCTCATTGTTAGAATCATAATCTCTTGCATTAATATCCAATTCAATTGCAGAATCACCTTTCACGTTAAATGGGAAAGGTATTTCCATTAGTGTTGGATTGATTGTCTCATCTAGATATAAAATCAGTTCATCAATGTTACCCGTCAATGAATATACTTTACCATCAAATGAATATTCTAATATATTTACATTTTGAATATATAATTTCATCAACATATATCTTTCTGTTGTATCAACATTTTCTAATTCAATTGCAAATTCATTCTTATTTCCAAATAACATTTTATCTCTTTCCTTTCATTATTTTCTTATATTCTGAATAAGTAATTTTATTATCATTCAACATCTTTTTTAGTATACTAGTTGGAATATCTCTAAAAGTAGAAACGCCATAACAATGGTATCCATTATTGGGAGTATTATCAGGTTGAAATTTCACAATATCACCATTATCAGTAATATTATATATTTGTTTTCCATCTTTGTATCCTGTGTCAAGAAGTTTTTGACCTTCTTTTTGTGTCTTAACAGGATTAGGAGAACCAAATCCACCTACATCATGTTTTTTTGTAGGTACATATTTAGGAGTTACTTTTAATTCATTAACTTTTTGTTCTAAAGCACTGTTGTCAATGGTAGTTTGTGGAGAACCACTTGTACCATGTGCTAAACCAGAATCATGCGTATTCATTTGTGTTTTGTTGGCTACAAATAATATTTCTGTTCTTAAGCATATTATTAGGAATAATCACATTAATTCCTTTTGATTTAGCATAAGAGAATATTAGATTTGATTGTTTATTGTTAACAGTAACGTCGTATACTATGATTGCTTTTAGTTTTGGTAAATCATCAACTACTTTTTTAACAGCTTTTGTTAATAGATCATAGTCGATTTTATCATTAATTTTACCTTTTGTACTAAATGCAACAATCGAAACATTCTTTAAACCATCTGTAATATAAATCAAATCACGCTCATTTGCATATGATATATTAGGAATAGTCATTGCATTACATTCTGTTGTTAACCAGATTGCTACTTCTCTAGCCCTGCCTAATCGATGATAATTGCGATAGTTATGAACATCACCACAAACAGAATAATCTGGTGATATAAAATATTTTACATCTTTAAATCTATCCTTAAATTCATTTAATCGTTTCACATCGTTATAATAAATTGCTTGATATAGCCCCTTAGGACCATCAAATTTGTTATCATAATCATAAAACGATACTGCTGTATTCATTGTCTTGTGATAATCACTAGGTTGACTATAAAGCGCAATATAGTCAGGATATTCATGAATATCACAATACAGTACAGGAAGATCTAATAAGCCCTCCGTTACGGTTTGATTAGTTAAATCTAAAATATTTAAATTTAACTTTTTCATTAAATCTTGTTTAAATCTCATTTATCATACCTCATTTCTTTTGATTTTGTTTGCCGTCCAGGCATTTACATTTTTATGAGTGTATGATAATATAACTTTGCTAATTAATTGTGTATTTAACCATACACTCAATTGATCACAAAGACTATCTACCAAATAGCTTTGTGATTTTTTTATGCTCATAAGCACCACCTCCTTCAAGCCAGTATACTATTGTATTACCAATTATTTCTAACATTTTGCATTTCTTCTTCCTCATCGTAATCATAATAATTAAAACTTTTTGGAGCAATTGAATCAATAAATGTTTTATATTTAGTAACTATCATTTCATCCATGTCTTTTTCATCATAGTTTCTTTTTGAAAAATCAATTTTTCTTAATGTATCTAATCTTTTAATTGCTGCTTGTTCAGAAACTCCAAACCATAAAATTAGATTCTCTTTAGAAATTCTTTTGCCTCTTTTAATTAATTCATTGATAATTTGTTCTGGCATCAATAATTGGGCAGCAAAAAAATTAGCTTCAATTTCTTGAATTTGATAATTAGATGAATCATTTAATTTATGATGCATTTGGTCATGCCCAAACTCATGTGCAATACTGAATCTTATTCTACTTTTAGAGCTAATCGACTCATTATAGAAGATAATTTTATTGCCATTGTTAAAATCCATAATAATAGCATCATTCGATCCAAAACATTTCATATCAACACCATACATTCCTGCTTTTAAATATGTTTTACAAGGTATATTTGAACTTCCTTTTACCACTTTTTTTACAAGAAATGGAAATCCGCTAATCTCTCTAGAAGAAAGTAATATCATATTAGCTTTCTCTAGGCACTTTTTAAAATCAGGTTGAATTCTATTAGATATCATCGTCATCATCACCTTCTTCATCATCAAATATATCATCGAATACTAGTTTAAGCATATTTTCAGCCTTTTTTAACTGTTCTTCATCCATTTGTCCAAGACCTCTTTGAAGATACGAAAGTTTTGCATCGCTTGTATCATCATTCTCTTCAATATTATTTCCTAGAAGCTTATCAATAGATATACTATATTTTTTCGATATACTCATTAGTATATCTTCTCTAGGAACAACTCCTTTATTTTCCCACATACTAACAGCACTTTTAGTTACACCAAGTTGTTCTGCTAAGTCTTGCATTGTGAGATTGTTATTTCTTCTTAACATACTGATTGACTTACTAAAATTTTTATTCGCCATATCTCATCTCTCCTTTTTATACAATTTAATTGTACTCGTAAACTAAACGCTTGTCAATAATAGTCTTGTACTTGTTAAGTAAAATTGTACTTTTCAATGATAAATCATTATGTTCTAAAAAGAGCATTAATTATATGGGCTAATCAATGCTCTTAATTATGGAGTAATTAAATAGACTTGGGGTTAACTCAAGCTTTAAAAATCCCAGGGGTGTGAGCTCCTGGGATTGCTTTTGGGCTGTTAACTTTTTAAGGGTAGTTTTCTGATGTCTATTTTATTTATTTTATAAATTGTCTATTATGTTCTTAAGGTCAATAATTCTGTTATGAAATGACGATTGTCAAGTGGAAATATCACATTCCTTTGATTTTCGTTTTTTTCGTTTTTTCCTCGTTTTTTCGTTTTTTTTCAATCAAGAACACAGGACAAGAAACTTCTATACAGATTTATTGTCGGTTGGCCACTCTGTTATTCGTGGATTGGTTACCTCAGGTCAATGGTTTCGTCGCAAGTTTCTTTGTCTATAGTCGTGAATCAAATCTTTGGAATAAGAAGTGTCTACATAGATTTGTCTTGAATAACTTTAACCATCTTCTTATAGAGAAAAAAGTCCGCCTTTTACTATTTCTGAAGCTATAATGAGTTATTTACCCGTTACAGCCCCTCTATAGCTTCTTTAATGTTTCTTCTACATCATCTAGAATCTGACTAAATTTAGTCAATGCTCTAGAAACAGGTTCTGGTGTACTAAAATCAACACCTGCATGCTTTAACTCATCTAGTGGATAAGCACTACCACCCATTGATAAGAACTCTAAGTATCTCTTTACTGCACCTTCTTCATTATTAAGAATTGCTTCACTGAGCGAAACGGCTGCACAATAACTTGTTGCATACTTATATACATAGAATGGTCTATAGAAATGAGGAATTCTCGCCCATTCATACTGTACTTCATCATCAATCACGAGATCTTCACCAAAATAATCTTTGATCAAGTTCTTATATAATGTATTCATGCTTGCTGCAGTGATGGCTTCTCCTCTTTCTGCCATAGCATGTGCATCTCTTTCAAATTCTGCAAACATTGTCTGACGATAAACTGTTCCCTTGAAACCTTCTAGATAATGGTTTAATAAAGCCAAACGTTCTTTAGGTTCAGTTGTCTTCTGTAATAACTGTTCTACAAGTAAGTTTTCATTCACTGTAGAAGCGACTTCAGCGACAAAGAGTGTATAGTCTGCATTCTGTGGTGTCTGTGTATGGTTAGAAAGCCATGTATGCTGTGAATGACCCATTTCATGGGCAATTGTACTGACACTATCTAATGTGCCTGTAAAGCTTGTTAGAATGTATGGATTAGAGTCATATGTACCACTAGAGAAAGCACCACCACGTTTACCATTATTAGGATAAACATCAATCCATCTATCCTTATAAGCCTGTTTCACTCTATTGACATAGTCTTCACCAAGTGGTGTGACTGCATCTAAGACCATCTGCTGTGCTTCTTCATAAGTATATGACTTAGATGATCCTGCAACTAAAGGTGTATAAACATCATAATAGTGAAGTTCATCTAAACCAAGCATCTGTTTTCTTAAACGTACATAACGATACATTTCAGGCATGAACTTTCTTACTGTATCGACTAAACTATCATACACTACACCTGGTACATGTTCATAAGCCATGCTCATTGCACGTGAAGACTCATAATGTCTCACCTGTGCTTCTGCGACTGCTTCTTTAATACATGCATTATATGTAGAGGCAAAGGTATTAATATGTTCCTTGAATCCTTTATAGAAAGATTTAAAGGCATTTAGTCTAAGTGTACGGTCTTCACTCATCTGTAAAAGAATATAGTTAGACTGGTTGAGTTCATGGACTTCTCCATTTGAATCAGTCACTGATTCAAATGTCATATCAGCATCCTGTAAGCTTTCAGAAATCTTACTAGGAGCCCCTAATGTTTCTGTAAAGGCCGCAAGAAGTGCTTCTTCTTTTGCGCTTAATACATGAGGTTTCTGATCTAATAACTTCTGCATATTAAATGCATATGGTAATAAAACATCTGAATGTACAATTGATTCTAAAACGTCTTCATCAAGTGATAGGATTTCTGGTTCAGCAAAGCTGATTGCCGTTGCGTAAGCTGTATAGACCTGATACGCTTTTGCTTCCATTGCCTGTGCATCACTATCTCTTGTATCTTCACAATTTCTAAGTGATGCATAACAATAGAAATCAGATAACTTTCTACCTAAATGTGTATCAAAATCAAAGAATTCTCTGATTGTTTTCGCATTATTGAGTTTACCCTGGTATTCAGGTAATTTCTTAATCATTTCATCAAGTTCAGGTAATGCATTATTCCATTCTTCATCGTTTTTAAAAAGTGTTGAGAGATCCCACATATATTGTGGATCCATATCTTTACGTTCTTTCATTGTTTCTGACATAATACTACTCCTTTCAATGAGTTAGTTATAGTATACCACTCATTTGTGTTTCATACACAAAAAAAGATGATTCACTAGGAATCATCTCTTAAATAATTAGTCGTTTAAAGCTTCGATCATAGCTACGTATGATTCAACCTGTAATGATGCTCCACCAACTAAAGCACCATCGATGTTTGGCTGTTCAAGTAAAGCTTTTAATGTAGCAGGCTTTACAGATCCTCCGTACTGAATTCTTACTTTTTCAGCAACGTCCTGACCATAAAGTTCAGCAACTACACCTCTAATGTAACCACAAACGTCTTCTGCGATTTCATTAGTTGCAGTCTTACCAGTTCCGATAGCCCAGATTGGTTCATAAGCGATAACTACTCTTTCAGCAGCTTCAGCTGTAACATCCTTGAATGCAGCAACAACCTGAGTCTTAACTACATCATGAGTCTTTCCAGCTTCATATTCTTCTAAAGATTCACCAACACAAACGATTGGAGTCATACCGTTGTTTAATACCTGAAGCATCTTTAAGTTAACAGTTTCATCAGTTTCACCGAAGTACTGTCTTCTTTCAGAATGTCCTAAGATAACCCATTCAACACCGATTTCTTTTAACATTCCAACGCTTACTTCACCAGTATAAGCACCACTGTCTTTGAAATGGCAGTTTTCAGCAGCAACGATTAAGTTCTTTGCGCCTTCTTTAGCAGTTGCTAAATCTAAGAAAGGAGTAGCAATACCCCAATCAGCTTTATCAGTTACTTTACCATCAACAGCAGCAACAAATTCCTTTGTTTCTGCGATGCCATGGTTCATTTTCCAGTTTCCTACAATAATTGGTTTTCTCATTTTAAATTATATCTCCTCGAAAAATTATTTATCGTTGATAGCAGCGATACCTGGTAATACTTTACCTTCCATATATTCTAATGATGCTCCTCCACCAGTAGAAATATGAGATACCTTATCAGCGAATCCTAACTGCTTAACAGCAGCTGCAGAGTCACCACCACCGATGATAGTGTTAGCACCCTTAAGGTTAGCTAACATGCTACATACAGCTTTAGTACCTTCTGCGAACTTAGGCATTTCGAATACACCCATAGGGCCATTCCAGATAACTGTCTTAGCACCTTCAAGTTCTTTAGCGAATAATTCAACAGTCTTAGGACCAATATCAAGACCCATGTATCCTTCAGGTACATCTTCACCAACAACCTTGATATCTCCATCTTCACCGAACTTACTGCTTACTACAGAGTCGATTGGAAGGATTAACTTATCTCCACCCTTTTCGATGAATGACTTAGCTAATTCTACCTTATCTTCTTCAACTAATGAAGAACCAACTGTATGTCCCTGAGCTTTAGCGAAAGTATAGCACATACCACCACCGATAATGATCTTATCAGCAATGTTTAATAAGTTTTCGATTACACCGATCTTAGAAGATACTTTAGAACCACCTAAGATAGCTACTAAAGGTCTTTCTGGATCAGATACAGCCTTACCAATATAAGCGATTTCCTTTTCTACTAAGAAACCTGCAACTGCTGGTAAATGAGCAGCGATTCCTACAGTTGAAGCATGAGCTCTATGAACTGAACCGAATGCATCTTCTACGAATACATCACCAAGTGATGCCCAGTAAGCACCTAATTCAGGATCGTTCTTAGTTTCACCAGCTTCATAACGAGTGTTCTGAACTAAGATAACCTGTCCGTTTTCAGCGTTCTTAACTGCTTCTTCAAGTTCAGCACCGCGAGTAGCGTTTACGAACTTAACATCTCTTCCTAATAATTCAGCAAGTTTAGGAGCAACAACAGCCATATCGTTCTTAGCTTTGTCTTCTTCCTTCTTGATCTTACCTAAGTGAGAGAAAAGTACAACAGCCTTTGGGTTGTGATCTAATAAGTAGTTGATTGTTGGTAATGCAGCAACAACTCTGTTATCGTCTGTAATTTCTCCTGTGTCTTTGTCTCTTGGTACATTGAAATCTACACGTACAAGAACTGTCTTGCCTGCGACATCAATATCTCTAATTGTTAATTTATCCATTAATTATCATCCTCCTACGACGAATTATAGCACAATTAAATATTTATATACAATCAAAAATACTATTCTTACCAATTATCTGTTTACAGATGAAGCAATTTTGTGATATGTCCATCTTTTTCCTCTAATGGCAACGCTTAACGTCATAATATTTTCAGGTAAAGCCATACCACACCATCCTGCATCACCGATATGCTGGATGTCTACACCACATCTTTTATTCACAATTGCGATTTCTCTGACTGTTTCAGTATCTGCACCTTCCTGGCTTGTACCAATTGCAGATAATGCTAAAGCATTATGTGCATGAATATATTCACATGCTTTAGTCACTGTTGCTTCAGATAATCCAGGAACAGTATTCACAGCTGGCATTAAGATGACATCAGCCCCTGCATCAATGAATTCCTTAATAGCTTCTAAGTCTACAACTGGTTCATTAACACCTGCACCATGCATCTTACCGGCAATAATGAGGCCCTTGAAATATTTCTTAGCTTCCTTAATTGCAGCTGCAATAGAATGATTCGATACACCAACACCAGGGTTACCTGTTAAACAGATGAAGTTGAATCCTAATTCCTGTGCTTTCTTAAATGTTTCAGCAGTGGCCTGTCTACCAGATGCAATTGTCTGTCTTTCTTCAAGCATATCAGCATCTAAGTCTACTGGTTCAAGGTTACATCCTACTGGTCTACCAATTAATTCCTGTAACTTCTTAACTGGTTCATCACATTCTGGTAAACCATTGATCACTGGATTATTGCAATCAAATACATTTAAAAGAACCATATCGCTACCAAAAGAAACAGCGAGTTCCGCATTCGTTAAATCTCCTAATAATGGTGGAATAGCCACTACTGTTTCAGTCATGACAGTTCTTCCTTCGCATGCAAGAATAGACTGTTTTAATTCTTCTCCATTCATTGCAAGCATTTCACTTGTTGTACAATTCAATAATCTTTTCATAGTAACGTCTCCATCTTTACTTACAGTATACTACATTACCCTTCCATCTTTTCGCTAAGTTCCATCCAGCGCATTTCACTTTCTTCCAAAACATTTCTTTTTTCTTATGTAAATATTGTGCAAATTGAATATTGACAGAAACCGCCATTTAATGGTAATTTTACTGTAAGTTCGCTCAGCGTTTTCATGATACGACAAACGCTGTATAAGAAAATATAATGAAGAGGTGTAGACATGCAGGAATTAAAACCGATCAAAGAAGGAAAAGTACGCGAAATTTATGACAACGGGGACAGCCTTATTATGGTTGCCACTGACCGTATCAGCTGTTTTGACGTGATCCTTCACAATGAGGTTACCTCCAAAGGTGCTGTTCTGACCCAGATGTCCAAATTCTGGTTTGACCTGACAAAAGATATTGTTCCGAACCATATGATCTCCGTCGACACAAAGGATATGCCGGAGTTCTTCCAGCAGAAAAAATTTGAAGGAAAGACGATGATGTGCCGCAAGTTACATATGCTGCCGATCGAGTGCATCGTCCGCGGATATATTACAGGAAGCGGCTGGGCAAGCTACAAAAAAGACGGTACCGTCTGCGGAATCCGTCTTCCGGAAGGCTTAAAGGAATCCGATAAAC
>OLIS01000533.1_pt1 | contig 29748 bp, 27 predicted proteins | sample 1601351 | NCBI WGS metagenome assembly OLIS01 (sample SAMEA2452122, study PRJEB22498) | human gut metagenome | biome: human feces; feature: human gut; material: feces | place: Australia | collected 2012
GTTTGCAGGTGGCTCTCGACTTCAACTATCTGCTCCCTTCTGAAATCCGTCATCTCCAGGCTGGCATAGGAGCCGAATATAATTTCCTGAAATATGGTGTTGTCCGTGCGGGATATCATTTCGGAGACAAAGACAAAGGAGCGGGCAACTACGGCACCCTAGGCTGCGGAATAAACTTCTGGCCGATACGTGCAGACTTCTCATACGCCTTGGCTGATAAAGATTGCTTTATGCGCCGCACCTGGCAACTGGGAGTTGGAATAGTTTTCTAAGCTCCTCTTCGAGGCGTTGCTTCACTTCGTCCATCGGCACATCGTGCTTTAATTCCTGACGAAGAGAAGTGACGCCTTTATCTATAAATCCGCAAGGGTGGATATAACTGAAATAACGTAAATCGGTATTTACATTCAGAGCCAGTCCATGCATCGTGACATAATGACTGCTCCTCACTCCGATCGCACAAATCTTACGGGCACGGGGCGTACTCCCCTCCAGCCAGACACCTGTTGCTTTTTCAAGCCGTCCCGCTTCAATGCCATAGGAGGCACAGACACGTATCACAGCCTCTTCGAGCAGGTGCACATATTCCTTCAGCCCCAAATGAAACTCTTCCAGATTCATGATCGGATAACAGACTAGCTGTCCGGGACCATGATACGTGATATCCCCTCCCCGATCTATATGGAAAAGGGTAGCCTGAATGGCTTTCAGCTGATCGTCATTCAACAGCATATTCTTTTCTTTTCCGCTACGTCCCAAAGTATAGACGTGCGGATGTTCGCACATAATAATACGGTTTTCATACGCTTCTCCCTGCGCTTTTGCACGGACAAGGGTATCAAACCATTCCGTCTGCCGCTGCCATGCCTCGGCGTATGGAATCAAATTCCAGTCTACTAATACAGTTTTCATGAGGACAAAAGTAAGAAATAAAAAGAAAAATCGTACATTTGCGGACCGAATATAACAAGCACTCTAAACCAAAGATAACAAACACTCTTATGAAAATGGAAGTTCCACAAGTAGATTTGCCTCTGGAGGTGTTGGCATGGACTAAAGTAACCGAAGATATTCTGAACATCTACAAACAATCGTGCCGGCTGCAGGCGTGTATTTTCGCCATCTGTACGGAAGGAACCATGAAAGTCTCCATCAATCTGTTGGAATACGAGGTTCACCCGAATGATCTGATTACATTACTTCCCGGAACAATCATACAGTTCCGTGAGAAAGCGGAAAAGGTTAGTCTTTGTTTTGCCGGATTCTCTGCGAAATGTATCGGACATATCAACTTGCTGACCACCATCGGGAACGCTTATCCCAAGCTGATAGAACAGCCGATCATCCCTCTTTCCGAGAATATCGCCGACTATCTGAAGGAATATTTTGCCTTGTTGTCTCATGCCAGTTGTGACGAGTCTTTCAAGATGGACTCCAAATTGGCGGACTTATCACTCCAGACTATTCTGACAAGCATCCAGCTGATGTACCGGAATTATTCGGGAAACAATCATTCGAACCGTAAGAAGGAGATTTGCCGGAAGTTGATTCAACTGATCACTGAACACTACAAAGACCAGCGTTGTGCACAGTTCTATGCCGATCAACTGGGAATCTCTCTGCAACATCTGAGCACCACCGTAAAACAAGTGACGGGGAAAAGTGTATTGGATACTATTGCTTATATTGTCATTATCGATGCCAAAGCGCAGCTAAAGGGTACGGATATGACTATTCAGGAGATAGCTTATTCGTTGAATTTCCCGAATCCCTCTTTCTTCTGCAAGTTCTTCAGACGGCACGTAGGAATGTCACCGCTGGAATTTAGAAATAGTTGAGGTCTGTAAATCAAAGGCTATATCATGGATGGAGGCTACATATAACCAATCTTCATTATGATATTATTTAGGCACGAATTACGCGAATTACACAGTTCTAAAGGTTTAAAATCCGTGTTAATCCGCGTAATCCATGCTTAATTTAAAGTTATAAAGGAACTTTACCACGCTCCCTTTCGATGTTTAAATCTTCCTTCTTCCCAAACTCAACGAATTGAGCACTACACTCACACTGGAGAATGCCATGGCGGCACTTGCCAGCATCGGATTCAGCAACAATCCGTTTATAGGGAACAATACTCCGGCAGCGATAGGAATACCGATCAGGTTGTAGATAAATGCCCAGAAAAGGTTTTGATGAATCAGTCGTACAGTCTGCCTGGACAGTTCGAAGGCTTTGGGGAGTAACAGCAAGTCGGACGTCATCAGCGTCACCATAGCGACATCCATAGCAATATCCGTACCCTTTCCCATAGCAATGCTGACGTCAGCCAACGCCAGTGCCTGTGAGTCATTGATACCATCGCCCACCATTGCCACTTTCTTTCCCTGCATTTGCAGCTCACGCACAAATTCGGCTTTATCGTCCGGCAAGGCATCTGCCACAAATCGCTCGATACCCAGACGGGAAGAGACTGCCAGAGCCGTCCGCTGACCGTCACCGGTAAGCATACAGATATCAATGCCCTGACGTTTCAGTTCTTTCACTGCCTCGGCAGAAGTAGCCTTGATCGGGTCGGAAACGGCAATGATAGCCAAAAGTTCATTCTCACGTCCGAAGTATATGATTCCGTTTCCGTCTGATTCGTAGTGTACCAGCATATCAGCCATGACATCGCTTACTGTAGCGCTGAAATCTTTCAGAAGTTTATGGCTGCCCACCCAGTAAGTCTTACCTTGATAAGACACCTTTATACCTTTGCCTGTGATGCTTTCAAAACTGCTCAAAGGAGCGGGAGTTATCTTTTCCTCGTCTTGGAGTACGGCTACAATCGCGCCTGCCAACGGGTGTTCCGATTTCAGCTCGGCAGCAAGAAGTACATCTTTGAAGTGTTCTTCCTGCGGCTGTGCCCACAACCATCCGGTAGCGGTAGGATGTCCTTCGGTCAAAGTACCGGTTTTATCCAGTACCACCACATCTACCTTACGCATCTGCTCCAGAGCGACGGCGTCTTTTATCAGAATATGCTGTCCGGCAGCTTTACCGATTCCCACCATCAGCGCAGTAGGTGTGGCAAGTCCCAGAGCACAGGGACAGGCTATGACCAGAACGGATACAGCAGAAAGAATACCATAAGAAATATACTCACTGCCACCGATAGCTACCCACAGCACAAACGTCAGAATGGCAATTCCCAACACGACAGGAACGAAGATGCCTGTAATACGGTCTACGATACGCTGCACAGGAGCTTTGCTGCCTTGTGCTTCCTGCACCATGTGAATGATGCGTGCCAGCACAGTATCACTTCCCACCTGAGAAGCACGAATGATGAAGGAACCGCGCTGATTGATTGTTCCGGCAAGGACCTTATCGCCCTTTTTCTTCTCTACCGGAATCGGCTCACCGCTAATCATACTTTCATCCACATACGAATCGCCCTCCGAAAGCTGACCATCCACGGGAATCTGTTCGCCGGGACGGACTACCACCATATCGCCTACCTGCAACAGGTCTATTTGTATCTCTTCCTCTACCCCACCACGCAATACACGTGCCACTTTGGGCTGCATTCCCATCAGTTTGCGAATGGCATCCGAGGTATTTCCTTTGGCGCGTTCCTCCATCATCTTTCCGGTCAGAACGAAGGCAATGATCACTGCGGAAGCTTCGTAATAGACGTGCGGTTCCAGTCCGCGATCTGTCCAGAACTGCGGAAAGAAAGTGTTGAACAAACTGAAAAGGAAGGCTATCGAGGTACTCAACGCAACCAGCGTATCCATATTGCTACGACCGATCTTCGCCTGTTTCCATGCCCCCGTGAAGAAACTCCCTCCGAAGAGCACCATTACCGGAATAGCAAGCAACATTTGTATCTCGTTAGAGTATGGCATATGCATTAATAACATCGAAAAGATAAGCAACGGCACTACAAATATCCACGCGCCGATCACTTTCCGTTTCAGACGAAGGTAGCGCTTATGCTGTTCTTCTTCCCGACGTTCTTCTTTATTCGCTTCTTCTACTATCAGATCATAACCGGCAGCAAGTACCGCTGCACGAATTTCTCCGGGGGTGAGCTTGTCGTCCTCATAAGAAATCGTCAATGTATTTGAAGCAAAGTTGACGGAAGCATCAACGACTCCCGGCAACTTTTTCACTGTCTTTTCTACATTGTTAGCGCATCCCGCACAATGCATATTAAGCACGGGAAACGCTTTTTTTGCTATATTACCCATATAATCCTTTACTCTTTAATTAATTAGTATTTATAAAACAAGCAAATACGGGTATTTGTTCGATTACTTCTTATCGGCCTTCTTATCCTCTTTCTTAGATTCTTGTTTGCCATCTTTCTTGCCGTCCTGCTTGGTTTCCTTCACAAACTCGGCCTCATAATTGAACTTCTTGAATCCTGCCTGCAACTTCTTCACATCTGTCTTTTCGGCATCGTAGGTGATGGACACGGTTTTGTTCTTCAGTTCGGTGGAAAGTTCCTTCACGCCTTTCTCGAAGCGCATATTATTTTTCACTTTCTTCTCGCAGTTCTCGCAGTGCATCTGAGAGACCTTGAATATGACTACACGGATATCCTTTGCCAACACGGCTGCTACGCTCAAAAGAGCCACCACGCAAGTGGCCATCCATCTTTTTGTTCTCATTTTTCTTATTCGTTTAATGGTTATTATTCATTTCTTGCCAGATTGAAACGTATTCCGATATAGGCTTTTGCCCCGTGCACAGGTCCCCATATCATCGTTGAGTCGAAGTTTCCTCCCCACGGGTTTGCTGCGTCAATGATCGGATTCTTCTGTTTGAAGTTTGTCAGGTTCTCCCCTCCTATGTAGACAGACCAGCGGCGGAAATAGCGGGTAATCTGGGCACTCAGTTGCTCGAAGCTGCCATAGCGGCGCTCCCAAGATAGCTGACCGTCTGCCAACTCATAAGGGGAAGGCATTCTTCCTCCGCCATTGAGCTGAAACGTAGCATCAAACTGCCATATTCCGAGTGGAGTCTGGTACGAAGCGGTCAGCAGTCCTTTGTATTTGCTGGTCAACGGTTTCTCCATCCGCTGGCCTTTGTAGGTGGTCTGAGCATCCGTCAGACGGTAAGCTCCCGTCAAGATAAATCCTTTAAAGAAAGGATAGCTTGCCTCTACTTGGAATACATGCGAATAGGAACGCCCGTCCAGATTGTAAAAGGCTACTTCGTGAGGATTACTGTCCATATCCACTACGACTTGCTTCAGGAAGTCTGTGTAATAATATTCGGCATTGATATTCAGCGTTTTGCCAAATACAGGTACGTAGGTAGATACACTGGCACCATAGTTCCATGCTTCTTCCATGTCCAATCCTTTCGCTATTTCGACCTTTCGGCTACTGGAAAGCAGGTAGTTATTTTCTGCCAGTACATGATTCGTACGGTAACCTTTTCCGGCAGAGAGGCGGAAGTGTACGTACTCATTCGGATTGTATTTAAGATGTGCACGGGGAGTCACAAAGAAACCGTGCTCATTGCTATAGTCACCACGCAGACCTGCCATCAGCATCCACTGATCATTCAGATTCAGCGTGTATTGCGCATAGGCTCCGGGAACCGCTTCTTTGGCAAAAGCCTTGATGAGCGGCAATTCCGTTTGATTCTCCAACCGATAATGCTGGTCATAAGCGTCATAGTTGAAACTCAGCCCCGCCGAGAAACTGTTCTGCTTATTAAACTCTGTTTCAAACATCAAAGAGGCATACACATTTGTCTGGTCTACATTGTATAGTTTTCGTCCGTACATGGCATCCTGATTGTGCCAACTGGCAGAAAGAATCAGTGCCAGATTCGTATTCTTCTCCTTATTAAATATATAAGCATTCTTGGTGAAAAGTTCGTAACGTTCGGTATCGATTCCTACTTTATAAAGATCACCCGTCTGCATATCCGTATGATGTGCCTGCCCGCTAGTGCGACTTTCGGAAAGGGCCTTGAAGCCTGCCTGAAAGACATAATGATCTCCCATATAGGCCCATCGGTTCCACACGTTATACTGCTCTACTTGGGGGATATCCACGAAGCCGTCATCATTGCCGTCGTGCGCTTTGGTTTCGTTTTCATAATGCGCCAGTAAAGAGGTACTCCAACGTTTTGACAACTTTAAGGTGGCGTCCGCATTCGCCTCATACCGGTTGGTACTGCTTGCGAAAAGATTGGCAGATACCCAATCGGCCTCCGGCAACTGCGGCTTTTTGAACTCTACATTAATCTGTCCCGTGATGGCTTCGTAACCATTCTTCACTGATGAGATTCCTTTGGAAACCTGTATGCTTTGCATCCACGGACCGGGAACATATCCCAGACCATAAGGAGATGCCGCACCGCGATAGTTCGGGATATTCTCTGTGAGCATCTGTACATAAGTTCCGGACAATCCGAGCAGTTTGATCTGCTTGGCTCCCGTTGCCGCATCCGAATAGCTCACGTCCACCGAAGGGTTGGTCACGAAACTTTCTCCCAGATTACAGCAGGCAGCCCTGCTCAATTCGGCACTGCTTATCATCTCTTCGTTCATCACGCTGCTGCGCAACTTCATCGTTCCCATTCTGCGGCTGACTACATTCACTTCGTTCAGTTCTACACCTTCCCGAAGGGTAATGTCCAGTTCCTGATTCTTCTTGCTGACATGAATCGTGTCATTCTGAAAACCGATAAAACTGATTACCAGCATGTGACTCTTCGAAGGTTTGGAGATAGAAAAGCTGCCATCTTCCTTGGTAGTTACACCCTGACCCGTATTCACCCAGAATACATTAGCACCCGGAACAGGCTCTCCGGTATTATCTTTGACTATTCCCCGCACCTGCGCTTGTGTCGTAACTGCAAGTAATGAGAACAGTCCCATTATTATATATTTCATTCTTTCTTGGACTTAGTTTTGCGATACAAAATTAATTCATTTCTCTTGCAACTGAGTTGCATTCATTCCCCTTGTTTTCATACCCTGCAAAGGCTGAAAACAAAGTACAATCGGACCAAAAAGATGAAATAACAGCTAAATCAGAAAAACGGAATGTAACGCCAGCTTCTGCCTCGGACAGGGAGGTGGCGGAGAAGGAAGACTGGAAAAGTCCACCGTCCGGTCTATAGAAGTGAAAGCAAATAGCTGACAATACTGTTCACAGAAAAGTGTTATCACCGGAACGGAAACCGTCAGTTCGGAAATATGCTTCATCAAATCGGGCTTATAGATAGTTGCCGTACAGCCCTTTTCTCTGCAATCTTTCTTTGAATCGCAAGTATGAGACTTCTTACATTTGGGACAGCCATCGGCACAACAGCCCTGCACAGTCTCACAACGGGAACAGCAATAATGAACAATAGATACTCCCGCCCCTGAATAGATAATCAGGAGAGAAAGGATCACTGCTGTTATGTAGGCTAGTCTCTTCATTTCGGGAGACAAAGATAAGGTATTCCGGCAACAATATCAAATTAAATAATTCTCCATTTTTATTCGTACTACTGATATTATCCGTATATTTGACCACATATTAGTTCTTTTAAATACATCATGTCATGGAATATCATCGTATATCTTTCATCCACAACGATACAGAGTATTCGTTCATTAAAGCTATAAACGGGAACTTAACAGGATACGCTTTAATGTCAGCTTGCCGGATAGAAGTAGTCAATTATATGAAAGAAAATAACTTGAAAGGCAGCTATATACTAACCGGAATGTCAAAGGCTTAATCACATGAAAGCTAAAAGAGAGCAGATATTAATCAGAACTTCCTGGATAAGTACTATTGGTAATGCCATACTTTCCACATCAAAAATTATCGTAGGTTTATGGGCCGGCAGTCTTGCCGTGCTAGGCGACGGTATTGATTCGGCAACGGATGTGATCATCTCCATTGTCATGATTTTCACAGCACGCATTATCAGCCAGCCGCCTTCCAAGAAGTACGTATTCGGCTATGAGAAAGCCGAAGGGATTGCGACTAAAATTCTTTCGCTTGTGATATTCTATGCAGGGGTACAAATGTTGATATCATCCATCGGAAGTATCTTTTCCGACGAAGCAAAAGAAATTCCGTCAGCCATTGCCATATACGTCACGATCTTTTCGATTATCGGCAAACTTCTATTGGCTTTATATCAGTACAAACAAGGGAAAAAGATAGATAGCTCCATGCTGACGGCCAATGCCATCAATATGCGCAATGATGTTATCATTTCCTCCGGTGTGCTGCTGGGACTGATATTCACGTTCATATTCAAACTGCCTATACTCGACTCCATCACAGGACTAATCATCAGCCTCTTTATCATAAAATCTTCGATTGGCATTTTCATCGATTCGAATGTGGAATTGATGGATGGCGTCAAAGATGTCAATGTGTACAATAAGATATTCGAAGCAGTAGAAACAGTTCCCGGTGCGAGCAACCCACACCGGGTAAGATCAAGAATGATCGGGAATCTTTATATGATTACCCTCGATATCGAGGTAAATCCGCAGATAACCATCACACAGGCCCATCAGATAGCCGACGCTGTGGAGAAAAGCATAAAAAGCTCTATAGACAATGTCTATGATATCTTAGTACACGTGGAACCTGCCGGCGAATGTCAGACAGACGAGAAATTTGGTATTGACAAGGGTATGGTGAATTGACGGAAGGCGTTAAGGAGCAAGTATATGCTCCCCCGAAGCTGTTATAATTACTCCGCCACAATCACTGACCACCGTCTCGTGCTTTCCATCCGGAGTGACTATGATGGAACCGGTCTGTATGATATGCTTTCCGTCCGTCGTCACACGTATGCGGGAGCTTGTTTCCTCCTTTTCTTTCTTTTCCTTCTTTGCAGATTCCTCCTCTTCCTTATCCTCTATGGCTCTGTTCCGGTCCATACAGCCATTGGTATGATAACTTTTCATCTTAGTCACCCGGTCATCAACGAACCAGATATTAACGACTCCTGCAATACTTGACTCGGAAGTACGAAATTCCAGCATCTCACTCTCTTCGTCAAAACTTCGATAGCTCGGTTTACCCATAATGGCTATTACTTCTTTAGAAGACATCCCACGTTGGATAATACTCAAATTCTCATAAGTAATTCTGCTTGCATAACAACTGCTGAGCAATATCACCAGCAGCAAAGACATAAGGATTTGACTCTTTTTCATAATAAGTATAGTTTAGTAGTTTTTTGAATACCCCAAATGTAGTATGAGAAAATTCCCTTCGCAAAGACTTCTTCCTACTTGCAAATAGGAATTTCCCTATCTATGAAAAACGACAGGTATAACCTATGACTACTAACATTTCTTCTCTCAACTATCCTATTGGCTTATCTATCATACCGTCCGCCACAGAGAATCAATGACTGCATACCTTACTGATATCGACCGTAAATTCCTCACCGGCAGGCATGAACTTCCCTTTTCGTTTAAGAAATCCGATCAGTTCGTCCACTTCCATATTATCTGCCGAACAAGTATAAAAACGCTGATGTTCGCCAAACTTCTCTACAATTGCAGCCCTCAGAGATGCCTCAGTATAACTATTTCCCTCCATCATGTGAAGGACTTCGTGTGCATGTAACTGTTCCATAATCTATTTTTTCTGCAAAGATAAGTACGGCGTACAGATTAAAACTGTAACATATGATACAGAAGCAAGAAAAAAAGAATCATTAACAATGGCATCCCCTATATACATTGCCGGAGAAATATGAGGGGTATTATTATTATACCAACTTTGGCAATAAAAATGTGCCGTTATTTTAGAAATGTTAATTTGTTGATATACAGTATATTACATCGTAGTTTGTCACAAAGGCCGCTAAAGGATAAAATAAAAAAAAGAAACTGATAAAGTGCATTTTGTTGCATTTAGGGGACATCAATGTGACATCAATGTAACATTCAACGTTGATGATGTGCGATGTGAGCTGATCGCAGCATATAAATCGTGTGATTGGCTAGCAGATGCAAAAATAATAACACTGCTTATTTTTGTCACGCGTGACAAAGAGAAAAAGTGTTAATTCTTGTAACAACATATAATTAATCAGCCAGAAATAAGAGGGCAGATTTTTTCAAATTGAAGCCTTGAGCCCAATTCCCGAAATCTTTTTTTATGTTAATATGCAGAGAACTACTTTTCTTCTTTAGGTATCTCTATTGTTATATGAGATATTATATTAATAAACTCATCCATTTGTTTTTGCTGCTTCTTGTTTAGTTCTATAAGAGATTCATTCATTTTCTGATAATCTTGTATGATACGGTGGGTAATGACGTCCGAGGAATAATGTTTAATATATTGGTTTTCTTCTTCTATTTCAGAATTTGATTCTTGCAGATTCTTTTCTTGATTCGTTGACTTCTTCCGAGGCTGCTTTTCAAATGGATTAAAGAGCAAATAATCTTCGAAAGACAATTTTAATGGTTCAAGTATCATTTCTCCTTTATTGCGAAAAATCCATTCAGTTGATACATCATTAAAATAATTCAATAAAGCGTTCAGCGTTTTTAAAGTCATTGCACTTTCTCCAGTAATTTGTTTATGGAGTGTTGCCTGTGGAATATTTATAGCTTTACTAATTTTGGTAATTGAAACTTGCTTATCATCGATAACCTGTTTAATCCGTTGTAATATATCCTTTTCCATACTTATATTATTTAGAATGATTATAAATTATCAAATTTGAATTATTTTTATTCTAATTATAATTGTAATTTATCAAAATAGAATTAATTTTGCTTTCGTAATTCATAAGAGAATTATAAAAGTACAAAAACGGCTGTACGACCTTTTGCCGCACCTCCAATCCAATTCATTCGCTGGCAAAAATAGTACAACCGTTTTGAAAAACCTAAAAAGAATGAGATTTTGAATGCTTTTTAGTGACGTTTAAAGTTCATTCAAGTCAAAGATATCACGAAAAAGTTCTTCCCTGCGCTGTTAAACGTCACAATAGGCAGCAACGGGAGGGGCTTTTTTTTATTAAAACGAATGAGAGACGCTTATTTGACATATAGCCAGCTTGCCGCCATGGGGGTATCAGGGGAACTGATCCGCCAGTGGAAATCAAGGGATCAGGTTGATTCCCTGAAGGTCGGCAGCACTACCTATGTCAGATGGTCATCCGTTCCGGAACGTACCCGTTCCAAGTATTCTCAGGAAGAGATCAACCGGATTTGTAACTCTTACATGTATGAGGAACAATCGAAAGCCCTGTATAATAGCATCCGTTTCGGCATGCAGAATGCGTACGAGCGTGATTATCTGCGTTATCGTGGCATTTACATAGAACAGGGATTACCGCTTGATAAAGTTGTGGAATACTCCAAAGAACATGCCATGTGGGCTTTTCTTCTGGATACCTATTACCGTGAAAACGGTCAGGAACATCCGGTAGATGAAGCATTGAAAGCATACAACGAGATTCTTCCCGAAAAGAACTATAGCCGGGAAACTTTCCGCAAAAAGATCGCCAAAGCCCTTAAAGAAGGGATTCCCGGCATAATCATAAGAAAAAAAGGCAGTGGTCGTCCTAAGGAATTTGACAAGCAATACGAATACATGATTTATCAGCTTGCCAGTGATGCGAAAGCGTTCAAATGCGCTGATGTTTACCGGAAGGTATGCTCCATCTGTGAAGAGATGGGCATGAAATCCCCTAAGGAAAGAACGGTAAATAACATATTCAGAAAGGCTTTGCGTAATCCTGTGGTATATGCCCACCGCTATGGCGTGGACAAAATGCGGTATAACATGCTGAGTTATGCAAGCATCCAACATGCCGAGAATGCTGGCGATCAATACCAGATAGACGGCTGGACAATGCCGTTCTATTATCGTGATCCGGTAGACAAACGATTGAAAACCATGTGTCTTTTTGTTGTCATGGACGCATATAGTAAAAAGGCCGTGGGCTATTACGTATCCGGTTCTGAGAATACGGAAACCATCCTCAACGCTCTGGAAGATGCGGTAAGAAAGACAGGTGAGCTGCCGTTTGAGATCGTGTCGGACAACCATTCGTTCAACCAGACTAAAGTTGCCGGAAACTTCAAGGAAGCCCTTGAAAGATTGGGAGTTACATGGACCGTTTCCTCCAATCCGAGACACAAGCAGGTCATTGAAAGAAGTTTCCGTACGTTTGGCGAATGCTACGCCAAACAACAGTACGGATACACAGGACAGGGAATCAGAAGTATCAGCCCGGATGCCCGTATCTCTCAGGAACTTTTCGACAAATATATGAAGGCCGGATATCTCCTGACCGAGGATCAGATCAAGGCTATCGCCATTTACTGTGTCGATATGTGGAACAATGGCGTGGAAAACGAAGGCAAATCACCCAACCAGTTGTACGAAGAATCGGAACGTCCTAATTCCATCAAGTTGGGAGACTGGAGAAGATGCTCACATTTCTTTGATTTGTTTACCCGTGATATGTCTGAGGTCACCGTTAAGAACGGTCAGATCAGCATTGTACGGGCAGGACGCAAATATGAGTATCAGCTTACTTCGGATCAGGCATACAAGTTTAATAATAAGCCTGTTACAGTCAAATACATAGACCTGTCGGAAGGTATCTACATATATGATCCTTCTACTGGCGACCCTGTCGGATATGTGAAGCTGAAGGAAAAGGCACACGGAGCTTTGGCTAACAGGACGGAAGAGGATGCCACTATACTGGGTAAGGTCAGCAGTATCAACAAGGCATGGGTAAGGAAAGGTGAAAAAGAACTCCTGAACCTTCGTGAAAGTGCTGATTCCAGACTGATCGAACTTGTCAACCAGCGAACGACACCGAAGGACGTAATACGGGATATGAAGGAAAACTCCACATATGCCACCGAGTTTGCCCGTCTGGGTGGTAACATACAGACAACTCCCGATTTGCCTGTATTCAATGAGGGATACGATACTGAGAAGCTGTCAAGACGAACGGATGAAAGCCCGTTTCACAAAAAAGAAAGGCCAACAATTGACCTTTCCCTTCTAGACTGACGGCTATTTATTCTAGAATAACCATTTAAAAACGATGCAAATATATGAAAAAGAATCAAGCTAATCAAGAGGAAAAGAGCTTATTAAAGCAGTCTATCAATGATTTTTGCAAGGAACATGCCCTGAGCAAGTCCGCTTTTGCCAAAAGATGCGGAGTGAGTGACGGAACTTTATCATTCATTGAGAATGAACAATTTGAAAAAGTATCCGATGAAATGGTGCAGAAGATCAACAGTTTCATAAACAAGGTGAATGTGGGTGACATTTACCAAAGCGTTGATTTTCTGGACGCATTTGCCGCATGTGACCTGGCACGTACCCACCATCTGATGATCGGACTTATTGCCAATACAGGCATGGGAAAGACTACCACGCTACGCACGTATGCAAGAAAGAAGAATGTGTTCTATGTATCGTTCTGTAAGTCTGTCAAGGCCGGACAGTTCTTTTCCGAACTGCTGTGTGAACTGGGTGTATCTTTTGAGGGATCGCTGAACGAGAAGATCAACCGGGCTGCAAAGGAACTCAACAAGAAGGATCATCCCCTGTTGATCATAGACGAAGCCGGAAAGATCACGCATCCGATCATGCTTTATTTGCAGGAACTCCGGGATAAGACGATCTCCAACTGTGGGATAATCCTTGCCGGAATGCCTTATTTCAAGACCAATTTGCAGAAGTATGCGGACCGTCAGAAAGAAGGTTGTGCGGAGTTCCTCAGACGTATCAATGTATGGCATACCTTTCTGGGGCTGTCTCCTAAAGAAGTGGAAGAAATATGCAGCCGGAATGGTCTGGACGACCCGAAGGAGATAGAAAGCCTCAGAAGCATAAAACGCTTTGGAGACCTCATGAATGAGATTTTCTTATATAAAATCCGTAAGGACAGAATGTTAGATTTATAATTGATTAAGTATGAGCAACTTGAATAAATACACTAAAATCGCTCTTTGGGTGATTGCAGTAATCATCCTTCTTGGTGTGGCCGGACGGTGTGACCGTAACGAGCAGGTGATCTATAACATGCCCGATAATGTGTACCGGGCCATGAAAACGGAACTGGGAAATCCTTCGGATGACCGGATAGCGGATGAATATTTGAATAACCGTTCTCACTGGGAGAGTTTAATATCGAAAGGTTATGGCACGGGAAAGGTTGACTGACAGGCTGTTACGGTTAACGGAAGAGAATGCGGCACTGAAAGCTGAGATTTCAGCATGCAAGTCCGCCCTTGATGTAGAGAGAAAGATCCGGAAGGAAAATGAGAATCTCCTTAACATGATATACAAAGACAAGTCGGAACTGGACCGTAAATATTGGCAGGAGCAGGAAAGAGCATTCCGACTTGAACTAGTGCTGAAAAGTTATCACGATTTTGCCACATACCAGTTCTGGTGGCTGAACCGTGACCATGATCTGGGACTGGACCTGAATCTTTGCCATTTTGGATGGGGTGAGATTACGGACCGGGAGATTATCAACGAACTGTTCCCTGAAAAGAAACGGGAAGAGAACGAGGCGGAATGGGAAGCGCAATGGCAGAGATTACACAGGTATAAGGCCCGATGTTCTTCCGGTCCGCTTAGAACCGAGTTGGACGATATTTGGAAATCATTTAAAACCGCTTCAAGCGGGAGCAAATAACCTTTTAAATGGAGGAAAAATAATGGAATATAAATATGACTATACCGAACTGGATGATATGTTTTTAAACAATTGTTCACCACAAGAAATAGCAGCGAAGCTGGACCGTGTGGCAGTCTTTATGACAAGGTGCTGCATGACGGTAACCAGTGATGAAAGCGATGTACTTGTTCCGGATCTGCGGGAGTATGTAAAGTTCCTCGATGAATTGAGTTATGACTTAAGGAATATCAATCCTGTAAAATAACAGATTATGGCAACAAGGAAGATCAGCAAAGCCCAGATAACCAAGATTCAGACGATGTTGTCCAGACTTGGTTTTGATGCGGAGGACAGGCATGAACTTATAGCCTCCCTGACGCATAATAGGACGTCCAGTACGAAAGATCTGACATCAGGGGAGGCTACCTATCTGATAGACTACCTGAATGGCAAAATAAGCCCTAAAAACGTTCAGGAGCAGAAAAGGTATCAGGAACAATGCAGGGAAGTTGCATTGGAAATCTATAAACTGGCCTGCATGATCGGAATGTGCTATGGCGAAACGGAGGAGGACAGGCTGATGAACTGCGCCAAGATCGACAAGTTCTGCCGGGAACGGGGAACGGTCAAGAAGAACGTTATGCAAATGACCCTGACGGAACTTAAAAAGACGAAAAGACAGTTCGAGGCCATCCTGAATAATAATGCGGAAAATGCGGTAAAGAAACTGATTGATAAAACTTTAAATAATAAAAAATATGAAGAATTTGTTTAGTAAATCCGGCACATTCGGGAACTACATACCCGGTGATGACGGTTCTGTCTCCATACTGCTGTATGGGGACATAGGAGAAAAGGCCGGAGTTGATTCTGAATCGATTGTATCTCAGCTGATGCAGCTTTCCAAAGAATATTCTTCCATTGATGTACGTATCAACTCAAATGGAGGGGATGTTTTTTCCGGTTTTGCCATCTATAATGCCCTGAAAAGCTGCAAGGCTAACATTACGATTTATGTAGACGGACTGGCAGCCAGCATGGCCGGAGCGATAGCCTTGTGCGGAAAGCCTGTGTATATGAGCCGGAATGCCCGTCTCATGCTCCATGGCGTGTCTGTCGGCATACACGGAAACAAGCAGGAGCTCGCAAGGATAATTGACCAGATAAAGGGGCTGGAAGATTCACTGGCCGATATGCTTTCGGCCCGCATGCAGATACCGAAGGAGGAAGTTAAACTACGTTTCTTTGACGGTACGGATCACTGGTTCAGTGCGGAAGAAGCACTGCGGGAAGGCCTCATAGACGGTATCAGTGAACCATGGTCGGAACTTAAAGGGCTGGAAGTCAACAATAAGAATCCACAAGAGATTTATTCAATGTACTATAATCATTTTGTCAATATGAACAATCCTACAGACTTTTTGAACAAGGTAAAGAGTATTCCCCTTTTCTCTTCCATGAATGAGACTGAGATAGTAGACTATCTCACCGTATTCGCTCAAAACGATGAGATGTGTATTTCATCCAAGGCGGCTTTACAGTTTGCCTGTAAGCGTGGTTACATCACGGAAGATGAATGTACCAGCATGTATGCCATTCTGGGTAATGACACACGTAAAACGGCACAATACATCAAAAGTAAGCAGGATATTTACGATAAAGAGTTTCATAATAAATATGTGGAATACATGGATGAACAAACAGGTTATCCTAATAACAGGTTTATCCCGGCATTTGTGCATGATAAAGAAGTGGAGAATCTGGCCAAACATGATTTTAAAGCATTTAAAAAGATGGTTGAACGGTGTCCCAAATGGAAATCCGTCGAAGATTATCTTGGGTTGCCTTTGTCAGAAGGTCAGAAACGTCGTCTCAAAGGTGCTCCCCGACCTACTTACCACAATGACATAGATATGAATATTCGTGCAGACCGAAGCTTGTGGGGATTGGAAGAATACAGAAAATATGCTCCGGAGGAATTACGGCATAATCCCAAACTGTATGCCCGATTGCTGGAACAGGAAAAGAATAAAAATAAGTAATCATTTAATAATAAAAAAGTTATGGCAACATTAGAAAAAGAAATTTGGATAGACCAGTTAATGGAAGGTTTCTATCCGGACAGTTCATTTTTAAAATACGCAAAGGACTTTTCTTCATTGGTGGATTACAATGCCATCAATATGGCCGAGGCAGGTGCTGATCCGGAAGTATTGATAAATAACACGACCTATCCGATAAAGATCGTTCAGCGTGTAGACAATCCTCTGAGAATAGAACTGGACAAGTTCGAAACCGAGAATACGCTGGTAAGGAGACCCGTGGTGATTGAATACAGCTATGACCAGTTGGAGAGTGTACTGATGGGACACCGCAACACACTAAGGGCAAAAACGGCCATGAAGGCCGCACATGCCTATGCACCCCAGAAAGACAGTGAATACACACCAGTGATACCCACTTCGGGTACAGCCGATACGAGCGGTGTAAAACGTTTGACCCTGGAAGATATACTGGAATTGAAGGAGCGCTATGATAGTGCGAATGTTCCTTTGGAAGGCAGGTATTTGGTTCTGTGTCCAAAACACGTGACGGATCTTATACTGCTTGATGCCAAGCATATGGGTAATATTACCGATCTACGGGACGGAAAGCCAATGCGTTTTGCCGGATTCAACATGCTGCAAACATCCATTACACCACAGTATGGGGAAAACTTGGAGAAAATCGAATTTGACAGTGAAGAGAAAGGTTTTTACTGTTCGTTCTCCTTCCATTCGGATGAAGTGATGAAGGCTGACGGTGAGGTATTCATGTACGCCAGAGAGAACGATCCGGAGGAACGTGGTACGATCGTAGGCTTTGACAAGCGATTTATAGCCCTGCCTATAAGAAATAAAGGCATTGGTGCTATCGTAGGCGTGAAATAGGATATAAATAAGAGACTTTGATTCTTTGTACATGTTGGTATTTATTGGTTCCCCGGTCGTTGTAAAACGCTCGGGGATTTTTTTTAACGTTACAAAGTTGTATGATAAAAATAAGTGGGCGGTATGATATTGATTTCAAGTCTTTTTATATAAGTCTTTCGAATAATTATGACTATCTTTGGTCTAAATAAATCTTAGTTGGTATGAAGAAGGGTAGAAGTCAGGAATTGATCCAGAAACGAGACGCTAAGCTGTTGCAGCGTTATTATTATTGGACTGAGGTAAAAAGGTTACGTTTTGATGATGCTTTAAAGATTCTTTCGGAGGAGGAGTTTTTCATTAGTGTGGACCGGATTATGGCTATTGTTAGAAGCAACTGTGAGAAGTTTACGGAATTGTCCGTGAAGCCTGTTCCGGTAGTAAAGAAGCCTAAACTGACTAAGGAACATTTGTCTTTTCTAACAAAGTAATTTCGCTGTTTCGCATATATTCTTACTAGTTTTTTCTTGTGTTGGTCTCCGAGTGGATGTGATATCCATTCGGAGACTTTCTTTTTAACTTTCTTATACATATATAACCGAAGAGGAAGAAGAAAAGTATGTGCTTTTGAATATGTTAAAATGTGACCCGGTTTGTCACGTTTAGGTGGTATTTCTTTTTTGCCGAACTAGGGATTTTGTTTTTGCGACTTACAGAAAGTAGCTGAATATTTTTCCTTTTTTATTCGCAGTATTCGGTAATTTCATTTATATTTGTCGATAGTGATAGATATGATCAATGTTGAATTTATAGAAAAAACGAGTATGAAAAAACAATATGTCAGTCTGCTTGCGGTTATACTTTCGGTAAGCGGCTTTTTGTTTTCTTGTCATGACAAGATGAACAAAAACACGGGAGCATTACAATTCGATAGTATACAGGTTAACGAGACGGCACACCTCTTTAATGACACCGCCAAACCCGCGTGCAATATTATCATCAACTTCGCCTATCCCGTCAAGTCGTCGGACGAGATGCTGAAAGACAGTCTGAACGCTTACTTCATCTCCGTCTGCTTCGGAGACAAATATATCGGCGAAAAGCCAGAAGCGGTAGTGAAGCAATACGCCAAGAATTACATTGACGAGTATCGCCACGACCAAGAGCCGATGTACGCCGAAGACGAAAAGAATAAAGAAAGCGATGCAGTGGTAGGCGCATGGTACTCCTATTACAAGAGCATCGAAAGCCACGTGCAACTTTATGAGAAAGACCTGCTAGTATATCGCGTTGACTACAACGAATATACCGGAGGCGCACACGGTATGTATATGTCGACTTTCCTGAACATGGATCTCACTCTGATGCGTCCGCTCCGCCTCGATGATATTTTTGTAGGCGACTTCCAGGAAGCCCTGACAGATCTGATCTGGAACCAGCTGATGGCTGACAACAAAGTGACTACGCACGAAGCGCTGGAAGACATGGGATATGCTTCGACCGGAGACATCGCCCCGACAGAGAACTTTTATCTGAGTAAAGAAGGTATCACCTTCTACTATAATATATACGACATCACGCCGTATTCGATGGGCCCTGTCAAAGTCACCATTCCATACTCTATGATGGAACACCTGCTGGGCAGCAACCCAATTCTCGGAGATCTGAAAGATTAAACAGCTATTAAAAGATTGAACACCAATGAATATCCTGTTGTTATTGCCCCGTGTGATGCAGAAGGATATTCATTTCACTTATAAATCAAAATTCACCATTCAAAATACTTAAAGTGGAAATCATACTGAAATATTTTCCGGATCTGACGGAAGAGCAGCGTAAACAGTTTGCCGCTCTATACGACCTCTACATCGACTGGAATGCGAAAATCAACGTTATCTCCCGCAAAGACATCGAAAATCTGTACGAGCATCATGTGCTCCATTCATTAGGCATCGCCAAAGTGATTCAATTCCGTCCCGGAACCAAGGTCATGGATTTGGGTACAGGAGGAGGATTTCCCGGTATTCCACTCGCCATCCTGTTCCCCGAAACCAAGTTTCATCTGGTAGACAGCATCGGCAAGAAAGTACGTGTGGCGACAGAAGTGGCCAATGCCATCGGACTGAAAAACGTCACTTTCCGTCATGCCCGTGCCGAAGAGGAAAAACAACAGTTCGATTTCGTCGTGAGCCGTGCCGTAATGCCTTTGGCGGATCTGATCAAGATCATCAAAAAGAACATTTCCCCCAAACAGCAGAATGCTTTGCCCAACGGACTAATCTGTCTCAAAGGAGGCGAACTGGAGCATGAAACGATGCCGTTCAAGCATAAAACAGTCATCCACAGCCTGAGCGAAAACTTCGAGGAAGAGTTCTTTGAAACAAAGAAGGTAGTATATTCACAAATATAGGAATCAGGAGTTATCAAAACCATGAAAATAAAGAGATTTGAGTTTAATATGTTTCCCGTAAATTGCTACGTTTTATGGGATGACACAAAAGAGGCGGTTGTCATCGATCCGGGCTGCTTCTACGAAGAGGAAAAACAAGCACTAAAGAAGTTCATCCTCACCAATGAGTTAACAGTGAAACATCTGCTGAATACTCACTTACATCTGGATCACATCTTCGGCAATCCGTTTATGCTGAAAGAGTTCGGTCTGTCGGCAGAAGCCAATAAGGCGGATGAGTTCTGGATCGATGAAGCTCCGAAACAGAGCCGTATGTTCGGCTTCCAATTGCAGGAAGAACCGGTTCCGCTGGGGAAATATCTGCATGACGGAGATATCATCACTTTCGGACACACCAAACTGGAAGCAATCCATGTCCCCGGACATTCGCCCGGCAGCCTGGTGTATTATTGCAAGGAAGAAAACTGCATGTTCTCCGGCGACGTATTGTTTCAAGGCAGCATCGGTCGTGCCGATCTGTCGGGTGGCAACTTCGACGAACTGATCGATCATATTTGCAGCCGTTTATTCGTACTTCCCAACGAGACAGTCGTATACCCCGGACACGGTGCGCCAACGACTATCGGAATGGAGAAGGCAGAGAATCCATTTTTCAGATAAAAAAAATAAATAAGTAATAGGTATTAAGTAATAAGTAATAATCGTAGCTGCCAGTATGTTTATCCGCATGGATATTACTTATTACCTATTACCTATTACTTAAAAACATCCCCCATAAATTATGAAAACAGATTTGTTAGCTAGCCGTCACATCGGCATCAATGAAGAAGACACAGCTGTGATGCTCCGCAAAATAGGCGTAGACTCACTGGATGAACTGATCAACAAAACCATCCCTGCCAACATCCGGCTAAAGGAACCGCTGGCACTGGCCAAGCCGTTGACGGAATACGAATTTGGAAAACACATTGCCGACCTGGCAAGTAAAAACAAACTGTATACGACATACATCGGATTGGGGTGGTATAATACGATTACTCCTGCCGTTATCCAACGGAATGTATTCGAAAATCCCGTATGGTATACTTCTTACACGCCTTATCAGACAGAAGTGTCGCAAGGAAGACTGGAAGCGTTGATGAATTTCCAGACTGCCGTCTGTGACCTCACCGCTATGCCGCTCGCCAACTGCTCACTGCTGGATGAAGCGACTGCCGCCGCCGAAGCCGTAACCATGATGTATGCTCTGCGTTCGCGTGCCCAACAGAAAGCAGGTGCCAACATAGTCTTTGTGGACGAAAACATCTTCCCGCAGACCTTGGCAGTAATGACCACACGTGCCATTCCACAAGGCATCGAATTGCGCACAGGCAAATATAAAGAGTTTGAACCCTCACCGGAAATCTTCGCCTGCATCCTGCAATATCCTAACTCCAGCGGTAATGTGGAAGACTATGCCGACTTCACAAAAAAGGCACATGAAGCAGACTGCAAAGTTGCCGTTGCCGCTGATATTCTGAGTCTTGCCCTGCTGACTCCTCCGGGAGAATGGGGAGCGGATATCGTATTCGGTACAACACAACGTCTGGGTACACCAATGTTTTACGGTGGTCCTTCGGCAGCCTACTTCGCCACACGTGACGAGTACAAGCGGAACATGCCGGGACGCATCATCGGATGGTCCAAAGACAAATACGGCAAACTCTGCTACCGAATGGCTTTGCAGACACGCGAACAGCATATCAAACGCGAAAAAGCCACTTCCAATATTTGCACGGCTCAGGCATTACTCGCTACGATGGCAGGTTTCTACGCTGTATATCACGGACAGGAAGGAATCAGAACGATTGCTTCGCGTATTCATAGCATCACTGTCTTCCTCGACAAGCAATTAAAGAAATTCGGATATACGCAAGTCAATGCACAATATTTCGATACGCTACGTTTCGAGTTGCCGGAACACGTTTCGGCGCAGCAGATTCGCACGATCGCACTAAGCAAGGAAGTGAACCTGCGCTATTACGAGAACGGAGACGTAGGTTTCAGCATCGATGAAACGACAGACGTAGCAGCTACGAACGTGTTGCTTTCCATCTTCGCCATTGCCGCCGGGAAAGATTATCAGAAGGTAGAGGACGTGCCGGAAAAGAGCAATATTGACAAAGCACTGAAACGCACCACGCCTTTCCTCACGCACGAGGTGTTCTCCAACTATCATACGGAAACGGAAATGATGCGCTACATCAAACGTCTGGATCGGAAGGATATTTCATTGGCCCAGTCCATGATTTCCCTCGGATCGTGTACGATGAAGCTCAACGCAGCCGCTGAAATGCTTCCTTTAAGCCGTCCGGAGTTTATGAGCATGCATCCGTTGGTGCCGGAAGATCAGGCGGAAGGATATCGTGAATTGATCAGCAATTTGAGCGAGGACTTGAAGGTTATTACCGGATTTGCAGGTGTCAGCCTGCAGCCGAACTCGGGTGCTGCGGGAGAATATGCCGGTCTGCGAGTTATCCGTGCGTATCTTGAAAGTATTGGTCAAGGACATCGCAACAAAATATTGATTCCGGCTTCGGCACACGGTACGAATCCTGCATCTGCCATACAGGCCGGATTTGAAACCGTCACCTGCGCTTGCGACGAGCAAGGAAACGTGGATATGGGCGACCTGCGTGCCAAAGCCGAAGAGAACAAGGAAGCACTGGCTGCACTGATGATCACCTATCCGTCAACGCATGGTATCTTCGAGACGGAAATAAAGGAAATCTGTGAAATCATCCACGCTTGTGGCGCACAAGTATATATGGATGGTGCCAACATGAATGCACAGGTAGGATTGACCAATCCGGGATTTATAGGTGCAGACGTTTGTCACTTGAATTTGCACAAGACGTTTGCTTCACCACATGGCGGCGGCGGTCCGGGTGTAGGCCCTATCTGTGTAGCTGAGCATCTGGTTCCATTCTTGCCGGGACATTCGATCTTCGGCAGTACGCAAAATCAGGTTTCCGCAGCTCCGTTCGGCAGTGCGGGTATCTTGCCTATCACATACGGCTACATCCGGATGATGGGTACCGAAGGCTTGACTCAGGCTACTAAAATAGCCATTCTCAATGCCAACTATCTGGCTGCCTGTCTAAAAGATACTTACGGTATTGTTTATCGGGGAGCTACCGGTTTCGTCGGACACGAAATGATTCTGGAATGCCGCAAGGTACATGAAGAAACGGGTATCTCAGAAAATGACATCGCAAAGCGTCTGATGGACTACGGCTATCATGCCCCGACTCTCTCCTTCCCTGTTCACGGCACATTGATGATTGAACCTACTGAAAGCGAAAGCCTGGCGGAGTTGAACAACTTTGTAGACGTCATGCTGAATATATGGAAAGAAATCCAGGAAGTGAAAAACGAAGAAGCGGATAAGAATGATAATGTATTAGTCAACGCCCCGCATCCGGAATATGAAATTGTGAATGACAACTGGGAACATTCCTACACACGTGAGAAAGCGGCATATCCGATAGAAAGTGTGCGTGAGAATAAGTTCTGGGTGAATGTGGCTCGCGTAGACAATACGTTGGGAGACCGGAAATTATTGCCGACCCGCTACGGAACGTTCGAATAAGAAGAAGCTTTCAAAGGAAATCCGTACATGAAAAAATAAGCCCGGAGCTCAGCAAATGTGAGCTCCGGGCTTACCTTTGTTAAGCACCGAGCGTATTCCAATAAGCACCGAGCTAAATGAACATAAGAAGCGACTCCGAAACCTTACGGTTATCATGCTGCTCTTCATTCCATTCCATGTTTGTCGAAAACATAGTCTGGTTCTATCTGACAACAGTCACTGTTCCGGCTTTTACCATTTTCTCCCTTAGTGCGATTTTAGGATCAGCATATCCTAAAGCTACACAGCCATATACTTTATGATTCTCCGGTACACCCAAAGAGCTTATAAATTCACGAACTTCGGGATCATCGCAAGTCGTACCTAACTGATTGATCCAGCAAGATCCGATTCCCAAAGAATGGGCAGCCAAAAACATATTCTCAATCGCGCAGGCACAATCCATGCCGGCCCACCATTGAGTGGGTTCGTTGGACACGATCACCAAAGTCGGGGCATGATAATAACAGCAATACGCCTTGCTATGACCACGCTCCTGTAATTTCGGTTCATCGCTTTTAGCAAAAGCGCCTTTAATCCGCTCATTCAATTCTGCCAGTTTATCTGCATTTTGAATAGCGGTAAAATGCCATGTCTCCAAATGCATCCCACTGGGTGCAAAAGTGGCAGTTTCCAGAATAGCCTGCAAGTCTTCTTCCGAAACTTGCCGGTCAGTATAAGCCCGTACACTACGACGTGCTTTGATATTTTCTAAAACTTCATTCGTTTTCATATACTATATTTACTATACTTACAACTCGTTCGCCACTTGCATTTATCGTTTTACCAATCCGATCTTTGCATTCAGTTTGAAGTAATACGTACCGTTCTCTCTTTCCAAAAAGCCGTATTTGTCTTTATCCAGAGAACCTTTCTCCAAACGGGTATTCAAGAACAGGAAGTCCTCCATAACCGGTTTCTCTGACTTGTGATAGCAAAGAACTTCCCCACTCCCATCCATCAACAGGATACCTTCAACAGCCGAATCCTGTCCAGTATATATCTTTGCCGGACGCATACCCAAGGCTAATGCCATCAGGAATTGCTTCACTTTAAACTCATAGAAACCATGTTTGTTTACCAATTCATCTTTTATTTTCAACGGGTTCATCTGTTTGATTACTTCCGTCAGTTCACTGATACGAGTGATGTCGTCCAAGTGCATGATGCGCACCATTTCTGTCAGCACACGAGGAAAGTGTAAGTCAATCATTAAAAGATTGCTACGGAATACCCGATCTGCCACGTCCGAGTATTTGAGTACACCACCCAAGCGCTCAATCAGTAACATTCGTTCTGCTACTTCATTAGGGGCTTCCGGCAACGCATTAATCTTATTCACCGTAGGTGTTGCAAATTTGACTCCGCTCTGTTCCAGTTTCAAGTTAGCTGCACGGCCTCCGTCCAACAGCGGATTCATAGCACTCAATCGCGAACGAACGCTGAACCCGCTCAACGGTGCCTCCGGATGCCAGAAGGCAATATAAAAATCGGTACGATCTTCCGTCTTCGCTTCCAGATCGAAAATTGCGACTTCATCCAAAAACTCTTCCACTCCATCCGGAGAAGTGACTTCATCCTCCGAAGAGGACTTGACAGCCTGCAAAATCAAATCTGCCACAATCCCGAAATCTTCCCGGGGAACGGATTTCTCACTATTTTCTCCTTTGATGCGGACCATCTCTTTTTCTATATAGTAGCAGCGTGTTCCGTCATGTTCCTCCCGTTGAATCATTGCGATAGGCCAGTTGATCTCTCCTTTCTTCGCTTTAGCCGTTCCCAACGTTACTTTTCCTTCTGTCAGCAGACGGAAGAAAGTATACAGTTCACACCATTCTCTTTTTGTTGCTTCAAATGCCATATATTCTTGTTTTTCTTTATTTTACTCTTCATCAAGAATCCTTGCGGTCTCTACTTTCTCCAATCGTGCACGCAGTTTGGGCATCATGGAACGACGGATACGCAACGTCATGCTGCAATCCATATCGTACGATTGGCTGAGAATTTCCGGTTCTTCCTCCTTTACAATACGCATGATATCGTTCATAAAAGGATATTCAAACATTACAGTCACTTCTTCATCTACCGTTTTTTCTATAATGGTAGCGGCAGATATTGCTTCGGCAGCAGCTGCTTTATAAGCTACAATCAGTCCGCTCGTTCCTAACTTGATTCCACCGAAATAACGGACTACAATAATCAGAATATCGGTCAGTTCATTAGAGTTAATTTGCCCCAGAATGGGCTTTCCCGCCGTTCCCGAAGGTTCACCGTTATCATTGGCCCGAAAATCCTTTCGCGCTGCACCTAACATATAAGCATAGCACACGTGCCGTGCATCATAATACTTCTTCTGATACGTTTCAAGATGCGCTTTTATCTCATCAAGGGTACGCACAGGCAAGGCGATGGCAATAAACTTGCTTCGCTTTTCTGTATAAATACCTTCGGAAGGTTCGACGATAGTTTTATAAGTATCTTCAGCAGTCATGCCGCAAAGATACGGCTTTCTTGATGAAATTCCATCTGCTGTTCGAAAATATTAGAGCTTCTCATTGAAACGAGCGCTTCATTTCATGCAGTCAAACGGTCAATGGGGTGCAATCAAGCAGTCAATTGGAGGTAGTCGGGTGGTCGTTTTAACGGAATCGGGCGGTCATTTATACAAAAACAAGCGGTCAATCTCTCACAAATGTCCTGTTGATTGTGAGAGATTGACCGCTCTATTTTCTATATAGAATATGTCTTAATCCAACTTATGGATAACCAGTCCTGAACGAAGTTTCGGTTCAAACCAAGTCGTTTTGGGAGGCATAATGTTGCCAGTATCGGCAATATCCATCAATTGCTTCATGGATACGGGATAAAGAGCCAGAGCTACTTTCATTTCTCCACTGTCAACACGCTTCTTCAATTCTCCCAAACCGCGGATACCGCCTACAAAGTCAATACGCTTATCCGAACGGAGGTCTTTGATTCCTAAAATCTCATCTAAAATCAGATTGGAAGAAATAGTAACGTCAAGCACGCCGATAGGATCATTGTCATTGTATGTACCTGCCTTTGCCGTCAGACTATACCACTTGTCGCCAAGATAGAGAGAGAAATTGTGCAAACCGGACGGTTTGTAGATATCAGTACCCTTTTCTTCTACAACAAAGTTCTTATCCAATGCAGCAAGAAATTGTTCGGGAGTCAGCCCGTTGAGGTCTTTTACTACACGGTTATAGTCGATGATAGTCAATTGATTGGCAGGGAAACATACAGCCATGAAATAGTTATACTCTTCATCGCCACGATGATTCGCATTTTGCTTTGCTTTCTCGGCACCTACCAGAGCAGCGGCTGCGGAACGATGATGCCCGTCGGCAATATATAATGCCGGCATTTTAGCAAATTCTGCAGTAATTGCAACGATATCTTCGTCCTGGTCAACAATCCAGAAAGTATGTCCGAAGCCATCACCCGGAGCGATAAAGTCGTAAACAGGCTTTTCGGCAGTGTATTTCCGGATGATCGTATCCAGTTTCGCATTATCGGGATAAGCAAAGAATACAGGTTCGATATTCGCATTATTCACGCGGACGTGCTTCATACGGTCTTCTTCCTTGTCACGACGGGTAAGCTCATGCTTTTTGATGATACCGTTCATATAGTCAGGAACATAAGCGCCTACTACCAGCCCGTACTGGGTTTTCCCGTTCATGGTCTGGGCATAGATGTAATAGTTTTCCTTAGCATCCTGCACTAACCAGCCTTTATCCTGAAACAGCCGGAAGTTTTCGGCAGCTTTCTCATAAACACATTCATCGTGTTCATCCGTACCAACAGGAAAGTCAATCTCGGGCTTAATGATATGATAAAGGGATTTTTCATTTCCAGCTGCTTCTGTACGCGCTTCTTCTGAGTTTAATACATCGTAAGGACGGGAAGCAACCTGTTCAACCAGGTCTTGTGGAGGGCGAACGCCCTTAAAAGGTTTGATAATAGCCATAAGTCATGGTATGTTTTTAAGATTAGTACAACAGATACGCCCTCGCAAAAGCCGAGGGCGAAATCTGATAACATATTTCTGAATATACTACTTAATGTACACCAGCACCTATCATCAAATAAGTGACTGAACAACGATAAGCAGTCTTACTATTCATCTCATTATTTGTTTACTCTGAACTTCTCGCAACCGTCTTTCAGGAAACCAACAATCTGTTGAGCGGCAGCAATACCGGCATTGATATTTGCTTCGGCAGTCTGTGCACCCATCTTCTTCGGAGTAGAGAAATAACGTCCTGCAAACTTCTCAGCAAATTCCGCATTAGCAGCAGGCATGATATCTGTCATATACTTGAAGTCGGCACGGTCTTCCATCAATTTGATCAGCTCGGCTTCGTTGATCACTTCCTTACGGGCAGTGTTCACCAGCATAGCGCCTTTTGGCATCTCTTTCAGCAAAGCGTAGTTGATAGAGTTCTTCGTTTCAGCAGTTGCCGGGATATGAAGAGACACTACCTGACAAGTCTTGTACAGTTCTTCTGCAGAGTCAAGTGCCTTCACGCCATCTTTCTCAATCACTTCTTTCGGACAGAAAGCGTCGTAGGCGTACACTTCCATTCCGAAGCCTTTAGCTACACGGGCAACGTTACGACCAACGTTTCCGTATGCATGGATACCCAGTTTCTTGCCCATCAATTCTGTACCGGAAGTACCGTTATAGAAGTTACGAACGGCGTATACCATCATGCCCAAAGCCAGTTCGGCAACAGCATTGGAGTTCTGTCCCGGAGTATTCATCACGCAAACATTGTGAGCGGTAGCGGCAGCCAGGTCTACATTATCGTATCCGGCACCAGCACGAACTACAATCTTCAGTTCTTTAGCAGCATCCAGCACCTCTGCATCAATAATATCACTACGGATAATGATAGCATTAGCATCTTTCACTGCATCCAGCAACTGTGCTTTATCGGTATATTTTTCCAGCAAAGCAAGCTCATATCCGGCTGCTTCGATTTCTTTACGGATACCGTCTACAGCAACTTTGGCAAACGGTTTTTCAGTAGCTACAAGTACTTTCATAATTTATCTGTATCTTTTAAAAAAGATTCACCACAGACTTCACCGGCCTACACACTATATTCAATAAGATTTCAGTGTAAATCCGTGCAATCTGTGGTGACTCTATTTATATTATTAATGAAGTTTTTCAAATTCCTGCATGCAGTCGATCAAAGCTTGTACACTTTCTTTCGGCAGAGCATTGTAGCAAGATGCACGGAAACCACCCACTGAACGATGTCCTTTGATACCTACCATACCTTTTTCTGTAGCGAACTTCATGAAGTCAGCTTCCAGATCCTTGTATTCGGGAGCCATCACGAAACAGATGTTCATGCGTGAACGGTCTTCTTTGGCAGCAGTACCTACGAACAGTTTGTTACGATCGATTTCAGCGTACAGCATATCAGCCTTTTCGATAGCACGACGTTCCATTTCTTTCACACCACCCTGTGCCTTAATCCAACGCAGGTTCAACAGTGCAGCATAGATAGGCACTACCGGAGGAGTGTTGAACATAGAACCGTTATCGATATGAGTCTGATAGTTCAGCATTGACGGGATGTAACGAGAAACTTTACCTACCGCATCATTCTTCACGATAACGAATGTAACACCGGCAGGAGCCAGATTTTTCTGCGCACCACCATAGATACAGATATATTTGGAAACGTCGATCGGACGAGAGAAAATATCAGAAGACATATCGGCAACCATCGGAACCGGAGAGTTGAGATCTTCTTTTAATTCTGTACCGTAAATCGTGTTATTGGTAGTTATGTGGAAATAATCTGCGTCAGCAGGAATTGTGTAATCTTTCGGGATGTAAGTATATGTAGCTTCAGCGGAAGAAGCAACTTCTACGACTTCACCAAACCCCTTAGCTTCTTTCATCGCTTTCTTTGCCCACACACCTGTATTCAGATAAGCAGCCTTTTTTTCAAGGAAGTTGAAAGGTACCATGCAGAACTCCATACTAGCACCACCACCAAGGAACAGTACCGAATAACCTTCGGGGATATTGAGTAATTCCTTGAATAATGCCT
>OLIS01000554.1_pt1 | contig 29289 bp, 32 predicted proteins | sample 1601351 | NCBI WGS metagenome assembly OLIS01 (sample SAMEA2452122, study PRJEB22498) | human gut metagenome | biome: human feces; feature: human gut; material: feces | place: Australia | collected 2012
AGTTCTCATAAGTATAGCCGCATTATGTAACATTTATATTATAAAATTAATGAAAAAAGCAGTCTGAATTTTTTCAAGTATTTTAATATCTTTTCAGATGTAATGCTTGCGGATTCACTTAAAAATACCAACTGGGGAACGGATTTATTTATAACTGATACGATAACTGCTTTTATGTATTTTACAGTAATATTAATTGTAATTGGAATACCGCTCAATATTATACTATATATAAGAAAATATCCTGTAAGAAAATTAAGTATAATTGATAAGCTTATAGGTAAGGCAGAGCAGCTTGTACAGAGAGTGATTGGCAGTTTTAATATTGGAATGTTTGAGATGCATAAATTATTATTTATGCAGAATGTATTTTTGATACTGGTAATATTTATTATAGCTATATCCTCATGCAAGATACATAAGGGCTTAAATTATAACGGGCAGAATACATATATCAAGAATTTCTATGCACAGTATGAGGGAAGTTCGTCTTTTGAAGAGGCCAACGACTATATAAATTATCTTGAGCAGATTAAAGAACAATTAGAGACAAAAGAAAAGATATCAGCATATGATAAAAAACAGATAGCAGATATCAAGACAGCACAGGGCAGCATAACGAGTCAGCTTAATTATCTTAACCAGCTAAAACAAGATAATGATATAGATGGAATGATATTAGACGAGAGTGCCTATAATGAAATATTTGGAGACAGGATGAATACTGTGCAGGAAAATATTAACCTTATATGTATTCTTGTAATTATTTTTATGTTTTCAAATATTTTTAATATAGAAAAAATAAATGAATTAATAGAAATTAGTGCAAGAACAATTAAAAATATAAAGCAAAACTTATTCTGGGCATTTTTCTATAATATTTGTATGATTCCAATTGCATGTGGGATATTAGAACCTATTGGAATTGAAATGAATCCAATGGTTGCTGCTTTTGCTATGACAATTAGTAGTTTAACTGTTGTTTTAAATGCTTTAAGACTAAAGAAATAATTATAGAGTTGGAAAATTATTTTTTTCCAACTTAATCTATGTTATACAGATGGAGAAAATACAATAACAATTACAAAACAATTTATAGAAAGTTATAAAGAAAATTTTTAAGCAAAAAGGTGAAATAAATGAGCTCATTAGAAAAATATGTTGAAAAGGTAAAAAAAGAAACAGAAGGATTTTCAAGTATAGAAAAGTTAAGGTATATATATTGGGACTTAGGAAGTAAATTTGCATTTGATTTAGATTTTTCGTTTGGAAATTCCAAAACAAGAAAACAGATATATGATCATAGTAGAAGTGAAGATGATTTAAACAGATGTTTAGAAAATAATACTGCAATTTGTAAATCAATTGCTTACATATTTTCTTATGTTATGAAAGAACTTGGAGTAAATATAGAATCAGTAATAGATGAAGAAGATTTTAGAAAATGTCCACATATTTATAATGTTTTAATAACAGAAGATGGAAGAAAATATAGATTTGATTTACAAGAAGATATGAGAAATATAAAAGCACAATTGAGAACACAATATTTTGGAATTCCTATTGAAGGTGTGGAACAAGAATTAATAAGTAGAACTGAATTAGACCAAATTGATAAAAAACAAGGACATATATCAGAAAAATCATATTATACAGATGAATATCTAGAACTAATAAAGATGCATTTACCAATGTTTAAAGATTTTGGGCAAAAGGTTCAGTTTGTTTTAGAAAATTCAGAAGCATATACAAGTCCAGAAATGGGATATGCTGACAGAAAGTGGAGAATGGAAGATTTAATTGGAAATGAAAATAAAGATGGATTATTATTTCCCAAAGAAGAAAAGTATAAAATTAATATGATTGATTGTTATAGAGAAAATGATGGCAAGAAACATTATGAATTATGTATTGTTGTAAATGTAAAAGGTGGAAAAGATATCTATTTATTTTCAGATGAAACAAATTCTTTTAGAAAAATGACTTTAGAAGAATTTGCAAAACAAATAGAAAATGGTTTGATAAATCTTCAAGGAATACAAGGATTAAAACAAGTTTTAAAAAATAGAAAAAAACAGCCAGATGAAAGATAAGATTAAGTAAAGGAATTGAAAAATGGAAAGATATGAAGAAATAGAAAAAAGCATAATAACAACATATCGTAAAAAATATTATAAAATGGAGAGAAAGAAATGATTTGCATTTTATTCAATGTGCTTGCAGATTTACAGAACATTGTACTATGTGTGACAATGGTGGTGGAGGTTCTAAAAGAGAAGAAATGAAGAAACTCCTAAAGCAATTGAGAAGTGTTTATGATAAGGTTGACATGAATATTTATAATAGTACTAAAAATGTTAATTTAAATACTCTTATTTCTTATGTTAAAGATGAAGAAATACATCATTTTATGGATGATTATGATAAAAAGAAAGAGAATGCAACATAAATGTAACAAAAATGTAATCAAAACTTAATAATATAAATAAATTAATGTATTGTTATACTTGCATTTATATGATATAACTATAAAAGATTGATATTAAAGGAGAATTTATAATGGAAAGCGATTTAAAAAAAGATATTATTGATGGTAGAATTATTGATTGGAGCAAATTAAGTACAGAAGAGCTAAAAAGAATGAAAAAAGCTTATGAAGAAAGAGAAAATGAAATTCGAATGAAAATTGATAAAGAATTAGATTTAGAAGAAAATTTTGAAAGTGAAAGGTAGAGGATAATATATGGATGAACAAAATAAAGATACAGAAGAACAAATTAAATTTACACAATTACTAAAAGAATTAGCAGATACACAAGTTACATTAGCCAAAATAAATGCCCAATTAGTAATAAGAGAAAGCAAAGATCAAATTGAAACAATTGTGGATTCAAAAAGCAAAGAACTTATTGAACAAGCAAAAAAATTTGGAGCAAAATTGGAAAAAATAGAACAAGAATATGCAAATCAAAATGCTGATAGAGAAGGAATTGTTGAAGAATTCGAGAAACGATTAGCAGAAGCTAGTGAGGAATATGATAAAATTTTACAAGATATAATGGAGAAAAAAGCACAATTTGAACTTGATGAAAATGGAATACTGTTAGAGCAAAAAAGAAATAAGGTAAAAATGGCAGCTGAAAATAAAGAATTTGCAAAAACAAAACAACGATTAGAAAAAGAAATAGTTCAAGCATTAAAAAGTGGTGATATGTCAACACTTCAACAGAAAACAGAAGAATTGAAAAGTCATATAGAAAATAATCCAACAGATATTAGTAGAACACATGCACAAGAGTTACAAGCAAGAAGAGAAGAAATAAAACAAGCAATTGAATCTTGTAAAAATGAATATGAGCAAATTATGGCTGAAAGAAAAAAGATGTTAGAAGAAATCTCTTCTAATAAAAATAAACAATTAATGACAATTCCAAAGCAAAATATTTTTGCAAAAGCTTTAGGAAATATTTTTAATAAGTTTAATGGAACAAAAAAATTTGTTAAAGGTGTTATTGAACCATTAAAAACACAAATTGGACAAATACGTAATGAAGAAATTCCAAAGATAAAATCAGAGATTGATTCAAAAAGAAAAACTTTTTTAGATAAAGCTGTGCAAAAGAGAGCAGATATAGAAAAAAGTGTTGAAGAAAAAGTAGAAGGATATGCAGAAAAATTAGCAAATACTCAAGAAAATGCAGTTCAAAAAGTTTCACTATTTAAAAAAGCAATGCTTGAATATGCTGATATGTCAAAAGCAAAGGTTGGTGAAACTAAAGAAAATATGGCTTTTACAGTAAAAGATAAGATAGAAGATGCGCAAATTTTGGCACTAATGGCACAAGATTTTGCAAAGGATAAGATAGCTGATGCACAAATTTTAGGACTATATGCACAGGATTTTGTAAAAGATAAGGTGGAAGATGTACAAATTTTAGGATTATATGCACAAGATTTTGCTAAAGATAAAATTGCAGATACTAAACAAATGGCAACAAAAGCACAAGAATTTATAAGTAATAAATTAGCAAATGCTAAAGAAGCAGTTGCTAAAAGGAAAGAAGCAATTTTGGTAGGAGTTAATCAAAAGAAAGCTCAAGCAATTCAAGTTGCACAAACGACCAAAGATAATGTTATACAATTTGGAAAAGATACTAGAGGAATGATTATAACTGGAGTAGATAACTCAAAAAAAGTAGTTACAACATATGTAAAAGACACTATGGAAACAGGAAAAAGAACATATAGAGGAATAATAAATAAAGGATATGAAATCAAAAGCAATATGATTGAAGCTGCTCAGCAAAGGTTATCTGCTCAACAACAAGAAATTCAACAAAAGAGACAACAATTAAATATGAATATAAAAGAAGCAAATGGAATTGAAGTTGGAGATTAAAATTTTTATAGATTGATATACTTATACATGAAAAACAATAAGGAGGAAAAATTAAAGTGAATAACAACAAAAAGCTAAAAATGAAAGAAGTCGGAAATGAATATATGGAACAATATAACGATCTTTTAAGATATGTTTTTCAAGTGACTGATCAAGAATTAGATTCGATTGATTGGGAAGAAAAAGAAATAATTAGAGCAAAATTTCCTACATTTCAAAGAGCAGAAGTAATTGGCTGGTTTGACGGAGATACATTAGTATCACAAGTTGCAGTATATCCAATGAAAATAAGAATATTTAATAAAACATATAATATGGGAGGACTTACAGGAGTAGGAACATATCCTGAATATTCAAATCAAGGATTAATGCACAAATTATTAGAAACAGCATTGAAGAAAATGAAAGAAAATGGTCAATATATTTCATATTTATATCCATATTCTATACCATATTATAGAAGAAAAGGTTGGGAAATCGTATCAAATAAAATTACATATGAAATAAGTGATTACCAATTACCTAAAAATCATCAAGTGTCAGGAAATGTAAAAAGAGTAAAATATGATAGTGAAGAACTAAAAGAAACTTATGAAAAATTTGCAATGCACACAAATGGAGCTATTTTAAGAGATGATTTAGCATGGAATGAATACTGGTTATGGGATCCTGATGATATGATGGCAGCAATTTATTATAATAAAAATGGTGAACCAGATGGATATGTTATATATTGGATATCTGAAGAAATATTTCATATAAAAGATATGATATTTAATAATGAAGAAGCAAGAACAGGTTTGTGGAATTTCATTTCAGCACATTTCTCTATGATTGATAAAGTAGAAGGAAATACATACACAGATGAAAAATTATCGTTTTTATTAGAAGATTCAAGTATAAAAGAAACTATATCACCATATTTTATGGCAAGAATTGTTGATTTTGTTGGATTTATGAAAGAATACAGATTTAAAAAAAGTCATAATGAAAATAGAACTTGGAAATTTGTGCTTACAGATCCAATGCTTGAAGAAAATCAAGGAACATTTTGTATTAATATAGATAAAGATGGAAAGGCAAACGTTGAAAAAATTAACGAAACATGTAATGATGAGATTAGTATACAAACAATGACTACAATGCTTATGGGGTACAAAAGACCAGAATATTTATATAAGATAGGAAGAATTAAAACAGATAAGAAAATTGTAGAAATGCTTGAAAATTCTGTAAAACAAGATGTACCATATATATCAGATTATTTTTAAAATATAAAAAATATTGACTATATCTTAAATAAGGAGTATAATAACAAAGTTAACTTTTGGTAAGGCTCGCAAACATAAATATGTAGGAGGAAAAAATATGCGAGAAGTTGTTTTTATCACTAGTATAGTATTGTCAATTTTGGAAATTTGGTTATCAATTAAATTAATTTTGCGGAAGAAAAATAATTATGCCCAAACAAGTGAAATTTTATTATCATTTGTAGTACAATCTCTTTATTTAGAAGCATTGCACGTGAATTGGTGGAAAATTATTGTTTGTATCCTAGTGCAGTATATTGGAGTAAAGTTTTTTCTGTTAATTTTTATGATAATTATAAGAGAAGGTAGTTTCTATATTATTAAAAGATTAGCAAAAGAAAAACGGAAAAGACAAAAAACTTGGTTTACAGAGATTTTTGGAAATTCTAAAAAATTAAAAAAAGTCAAAGAAATCAATCAAATTAATTATTTTCCTAGATTAAAACTTGGACTTCCTGGTATGGCAAATCAAATTCATGGAGTAACTAAAGTACATTTTGACAGTAAAGGTTTTCCAATCTTTAAATCGAAGTACAAAGTAAGACTAAAAATTACTGACTATCGGAAATCAAGAAGTTATCATTTTCTTATCTGCAATAAAAAACTGTATAAAGATGTTCGAACAAATACTCGACTGAGACAAAAACTCAATCTTTCAAAAAATGACATAAAAGCATTAGAGATTGGAGAAACTCCAAGAAATTATGTTTGGCATCATCATCAGAATCCTGGTGTTTTACAGTTAGTGGATAGAAAAACACACGAAAAAACATTCCACAAAGGTGGATTCTCAATTTGGGGAGGTAAGGACAACTGAATAGCAAAAACTCATGTTTTACAGAAATGTATTACATGAGTTTTTTTGCTTTTGGCAAAAAACTCAAATTGGGCGAGAACAAAGGGAAGCTATGTTATTTTGTTATAAACATTAATAAATTTTTAATTGTTTTACTTATAAATAAGAGATATAATTTAGAAAAAAGGAGATGGTTGAATGAAAAAGAAAATATTAATTTTTATAATATTGGTAATTTTTATAATAATTTCTTTTGCATTCTTATATTTATTTAATTTTATACCACACAGAAAATATACTAATAAAGATTTTGGAATAGAAGATTATATAAGTAAAACAGATAAAGATGGAGATGGTATAGATGATCAAACAGATATATTAGAAAATGTAAGAAAATATATTGCAACAAAGCCTAAATATAAAAGCAAATATTATAATACAGGATATCCAAATGATGAATATGGAGTATGTACAGATGTAGTGGGCTTTGGATTATTGGGAGCTGGATATAATTTACAAGAACTTGTAAATGCAGATATTGTTGAACATCAATCACAATATAATATAGAAAAAATAGATAAAAACATTGATTTTAGGAGAGTTAGGAATTTAAAAATATATTTTGATAATAATGCAATTTCATTAACAACAGATATAAAAGATTTTAAAGAATGGCAAGGCGGAGATATTATTGTATTTAAAAATCATATAGGAATTATATCTGATAAAAGAAATAAAAATGGAATACCATTTATTATACATCATGCTAGCCCAGTTCAAAGGGCATATGAGGAAGATATACTTGAAGTAAAAACAGACATTATTGGACATTATAGATATTGACATTACTTTTAGAAATAATTATAATATGATTGAAAAATGTAAGAAAGGAATGTGATTAAAAATGATTAAATTAGTATTAGTAAGACATGGTCAAAGTATGTGGAATTTAGAAAATAAATTCACAGGATGGACAGATGTTGAATTATCAGAAAAAGGAATAGAAGAAGCAAAAGAGGCAGGAAAAGTATTAAAAGAACAAGGATTTCATTTTGATTTAGCATTTACATCTGTTTTAAAAAGAGCTGAAAATACACTTGACTACATTTTAAAAGAAATGGGAGAAGAGAATATAGAAATAAAAAGAAGTTGGAAATTAAATGAAAGACATTATGGTGCATTACAAGGACTAAATAAAGATGAAACAAAAGAAAAATATGGAGCAGAACAAGTTCTTTTATGGAGAAGAAGCACAAATGTTAGACCACCAGAATTAGAAGAAACAGATCCAAGATATCCAGGAAATGATCCAAAATATAAAGATTTAACAAAAGACGAATTACCAAAAACAGAAAATTTAATAGATACAATTAAAAGAGTTGTTGAATACTGGAACTCAGATATTAAACCAGAATTAGAAAAAGGTAAAAATGTTATTATAGTAGCACATGGAAATAGTTTAAGAGGACTTATAAAATATCTAGACAACATAAGTGATGAAGATGTTATAAAGTTAGAATTACAAACAGGAAATCCAATTTGTTATGAATTAGATGACAACTTAAAGCCAATTAGACATTATTATTTAAAAAAATAGTTGATAAGATTTTTCTGTTGTGATATAACTAAAATGTCAAATCTTATGAAAAGGTAGGTAATAAAAATGAATAATGAAATGTATGAAATTATGAAAGATAAAAGAGGATTTATTGCAGCATTAGATCAAAGTGGTGGAAGTAGCAGTAAAACATTAAAAGCTTATGGAATACCAGAAACAGCTTATAGTACTGAAGAAGAAATGTTTGATTTAATACACGAAATGAGAAAAAGAGTATTTACAAGTAAATCATTTACAAATGAACATATAATTGGAGCAATATTATTTGAAAAAACAATGCTTTCAAAAGTAAATGGAGAATTTACAGCAGATTACTTATGGAATGAAAAGAAAATAGTATCATTCTTAAAAGTTGATAAAGGATTAGCAGAACAAAACAATGGTGTTAAATTAATGAAACCAATTCTAGAACTTAAAACAGAATTAAAAGAAGCAGTTGAAAAACATGTATTTGGAACAAAAATGAGATCAGTAATTTATGAACCAAATGTAGAAGGAATAAAAGCAATAGTTGCACAACAATTTGAATTTGCAAAAATAATATGTGATGCTGGATTAGTTCCAATTATTGAACCAGAAGTAGATATAAATGCTCCAGAAAAAGAAAAATGTGAAGAAATATTAAAAGCAGAAATAATTGAAAAATTAAAGACATGGAATAAAGAAGATAAAATTATGTTTAAATTCACAATTCCAACAATTGCAAATCATTATCTAGATTTATATGATTATGAATGTGTTGTAAGAATAGTAGCACTTTCAGGTGGATATGATATAGATAAAGCAGTTGAATTACTTGCTAAAAATAATAGAATGATTGCAAGTTTCTCAAGAGCATTATTACAAGATTTAAATGCAAACCAATCACAAGAAGAATTTGATCAAAAATTACATGATGTAATAGTTAAAATTTATGATGCTTCAATATCATAGAATATGAGTAAAAAAACATTATATTTATAATTTAGATATAATGTTTTTTTATGTCCATATAATTACATAAAGTATTTACAGAAGTTGACAAAAGCCTAAAAAAATGGTAAAATAAAAAAGATGTTTTATAAAAAGGAGATTATAAAGTTGGAAAATATAAGAAATAAAATTATAACAATATCTGGAGAACCAGCAAGTGGAAAGTCAACAGTAGTAAAAGAGATAAAAAGTAAATATGAAAAACAAGGATTTAATGTTTATATAATATCTGTTGGTGATGTATTTAGAGAAACTGTAAAAAAAGAATATTTAAAAAGATATCCAGACAGAATAAATGTAAGTTTAGCAGACATTCAAAATGATAAAGAGTTTATGGCAAAATTGCAATCAATAGATGGATTAATTGATGATGAAATTGCAAGAAAAGGAAAAGAGATTAACGAAAAAGAAAGACCAAATGATGTTTATATTATAGATTCACGACTTGCATGGAGTAATGTACCAGATTCATATGCAATAAGATTGACTGTTAATGAAGCAATTGCAGGAAAAAGAGTATTTTATGATACAACACGTGGTTCTGAAGATCAATATGAGACAGTAGATGAAGCAATTCAAAAAACAAGAAAAAGAAAACTTGGAGAAATAGAAAGATATAAAGAAAAATATGGTATTAATTTATTAGATGAAAACAATTATGATTTAGTAGTAGACACATCATATACTAATACACAAGAATTAGCTGATATTATTGTTAGTGGAGAAGAAGCTTATAGAACTGGAAAATCTTATCCAAAATATTGGGCAAATCCAACTTGTGCGGAACGTTAAAAAGATATTAATTTTTTAATATCTTTTTTGATATTGAAGTTGTCAAAGAAAATGATTGACTTTTTGAGTATAATTTGATATAATATGCGCATATTTTATAGAAATGGAGGTAGGTCATAAAATGTATGACTACGAAAATTCTCGCGAAGCAGCAGGCCTTGAAAACATTGGCTGGAAGCTTAATCCGCATAAGCGGGTGATGCTCCAACTGAATGACGAGGACCTGGAGCTGAAGAAGAATGACATTTACAAAAAGCTTCTTAGCAACCTTGGCCATTATGAATGGGAAGAATGGACTTCTCGCATGTTGGCTGCTGCTATCCAAAATGCCAAGGCTATTGGAACAAAACTGGTAGAGATTACTTCTCTTTTCCAATGTAGCCTGGTTGGCTGGGATAAGAAGGAATATGTCAAGGATTCTTCGGACTTTGAGCGGCAGCTCAAAGAATGTATTTTCGAGGTTATTTCTGAGGATGATAAGGAACTTCGAGTGAAGTTCAAAAACACCTGACCTCAAAAAAAGGCTTTCTGCACATTTTTGTGCAGGAGGTCTTTTTTTGTTCCATATAAAGAAAAAATTAAGTTGAAAAATCTCTATTTTTATGTTATATTAAAAAAGAAATAATATCGAATGAAAAAAGTAAGAGAGAAAGAAGAAATCATGAAAGAAAATGTAATAAAATTTATAAAAAACAATTGGAGATGGATGTTATTATTTATATGTTTAATAGGATTTTTAGCATTAGCTGAAGAGGTATTTCATCAAGAAATAATGAATGGAGATATAGTTGGATATGACATTGTATCAAAACTCTTCAAATTTAATGTATCAACACCGATTGCTAAATTCATAACGAATTTTGGAGGTGCAATCTTTGTTATATCATTAACAACAATATTATTTTTTGTAATAAAAGATAAAAAAATAGGAATCTCAATAATTACAAATCTAGGAATTGTAACAATATTAAATCAAATTATAAAATTCATAATGCAAAGACCACGTCCAACAGAATTTAGAATTATAGAAGAAACAGGATATAGTTTTCCATCAGGACATTCTATGGTTAGTTTAGCATTTTATGGATATTTAATATATTTAATTTATAAATATATTAATAATAAACATTTAAAAAGAACATTAATTATAATATTAAGTGTTCTAATCTGTATTATAGGAGTGAGCAGAATCTATTTAGGAGTTCACTATACAAGTGATGTCTTAGGAGGATTCTTAATTTCATTTGCATATCTTATAATATATATAGAACTAGTAAATAAATTTGTATTGGAGAAAAATAAAGATGATAGAAAAGAGTAAAAATGTAATAACCAGTTTCAAATACGCATTTCAAGGAGTATTTTCAGCGATAAAAACTGAAAGAAATCTAAAAATACATATATCAATAATGATTTTAGTAATAATTGCAGGAATATTTTTAAAAATTAGTAAAACGGAATGGATAATATGTATAATATTGTTTGGATTAGTAATCGGAGGAGAAATGTTAAATAGTGCAATTGAGACTGTTGTAGATATAGCAATGCCAGAGATAAATCCTAAGGCAAAATTTGCTAAAGATGTTGCAGCAGGAGCAGTTTTAATTTTTGCAATATCATCAGCAATTATAGGGCTAATAATATTTATACCAAAAATAATAGCAATATTATAAATAAAATGAGGTAATTAAGAATGTCAAATGTATGTGATTATATTAAATGGAGAGGAGATTTAGAATTAAGTCAATCTGAATTTAACGAAATTGATAACTTAATTTTATCAAGATTTTCATACTTTCCATTTGATAAGATAATGAATTATAATGAAGTTATAACAATAAAAGAATTAGGAGAAAGATTTAGTAAGCAAGATATAAAAAAATTAACAATATTATGGAAAGACGATATAGAACTATTTCCAATAATGAGTAATTCAAAAAGATTTGGAACAATGAAAGCAACTAAATTCGTAAATAAAATAGAAGTTGAAAATGAAAAACAATTTTCAGCAATAACTATCATAATGCCTGACAATACTTTATATGTCTCATTTAGAGGAACAGATAATACAATAGTTGGTTGGAAAGAAGATTTTAATATGAGCTTTAAAAGTCATATTGCCTCACAAATATCTGCTAAAGAATATTTAAACATGATAGCGGAATTGTATCCAAACAAAAAAATAAGAGTAGGAGGACATTCAAAAGGTGGAAATATTGCAGTATATTCTGCAATATTTGCAACCCCTCAAATAAGAGATAGAATTATTAATGTGTATAATAATGATGGCCCTGGTTTTTGTGAAGATATATTAGAAACACAAGAATATCAGGAAATGATAAATAAAGTCCATACATATATTCCACAATCATCTATAATAGGAAGATTAATGAACCATAAGGAAAAATATACAATAATAGAAAGTACACAAAAAGGAATAATGCAACATGATTTATATAGTTGGCAGATATTAGGAAAAGAATTCATTACATTGCCTAATGTTACTAATGAAAGTGAATTTATAGACAAAACAATAAAAGAATGGTTAGAAAATGTTGAGCCAGCAAAAAGAGAACAAGTAATAAATGTAATATTTGAAATTTTAAATTCAACAGATGCACAAACTACAAAAGAATTACGAAAAAATTTATTCTCAAATATAAAAGTAATTTTAGAAAAATATAAAAATATTGATCCAGAAACAAAAGAAATGATAGCTCAAACAGCTAATGCATTAATTAAAATTGTAAAAAATAATTTAAAAAATACATAATAAGGAGCTTAGAAAATGCAAAATAAGAGTACACAAGAATTTGATGATATCATAAGAAACATCATAGAAAATCAAAAAGTTCAAGAAATGAAAAAATACAAACAGCATTATGAAACAAGTACATTTGACCATTGTTATATGGTTTCATATTATTGTTATAAAGTTTGTAAAAAATTAAAATTGGATTATAAATCTGCAGCAAGAGCAGGAATGTTACATGATTTTTTCTTATATGATTGGAGAATAAAAAATGGCAGAAAAGGTTTACATGCCTTTACACATGGAAAAACAGCATGTAAAAATGCCTCTGAATTATTTGAATTATCTGAAAAAGAAAAAGATATGATTATAAAACATATGTGGCCTGTAACACCACAATTTCCAAAATCCAAAGAAGGTTTTATATTAACATTTATAGATAAACACTGTGCATTAGCAGAAGCTATAAAAGTACTAAAGAAAAACATACATAAAAAGAAAGTTTGGAGATATGCTTATATATTTTTTGCAATGATTATTTTAAAAATAAATAAAGGAAACAATTAAAAAAGAGGAGAATATATAAATGGAAAAAGATGATTATTGTCCAATAGATACATTAATACCATCTGAAAATTAAAAGATTATATAGTAAATAAGGAGTAATTTAATGAAGAAAATTTTAGGAAGATTAATAATTGTTGCACCAGCTGTAATTATTCAGATTTTATGGATGAATTTTTTATATAATAAATTAAACAATTCTGCGTTGGTAACATTATTATTAACAATATTAGCATTTTTATTTGTAATATATATAATTAATAAAAGAGATGAAACATCTTATAAAATATTGTGGTTAATAACAATATTAACAGCCCCTGTTTTTGGGACTATTTTATATTTAATAATAGGAAATAAAAAAACAACAAAACCATTAGATAAAAAATTAAAAAGAGCTCAAAATACAATGAATTTTAATTTTGCTAATGAAAGAGATTATGAAACAGAATTAAAACAAGAAAATTTAAGATTATATCAAACCTTTAAAGCAATAAACAAATATACCAAATTTCCAATTTATAAAGCTGAAAATATAAAATATTATAAATTAGGAGATGAAATGTTTCCTGATATATTAGAAGAGCTAAAAAAAGCACAAAAATACATATTTTTAGAATATTTTATTATAGAACCAGGAATATTTTTAAATAGTATAATAGATATACTTGAACAAAAAGTAAAAGATGGAGTTGATGTAAGGCTAATATATGATGATTTTGGAAGTTTGCCTACATTTTCACAAAAAAATGTATATCAATTAAAGACAAGAGGAATAAAATGTATTTCATTTAATCCATTATTTTTCATAAAAGGAACATTAAATAATAGAGATCATAGAAAAATTTTAATTATAGATGGGAATGTGGCTTTTAGTGGTGGAATAAATTTAGCAGATGAGTATATCAACAAAAAGAAAAAATATGGACATTGGAAAGATATAGGCTTTAAACTTACGGGAACACCTGTAAAAAGTTATAATTATATGTTTATTGAATTTTGGAATGCATTTTCAAATGAAAAGATAGATTCAAATATAATAAACGAATGTTTATCAGAAAGAAAAAATGAAAATGGATATATTATATCATATTATGATTCACCAGCATATAAAGAACATATTTCAAATAACTTATATATAGATTTATTATCACAAGCTATAAATTATGCGTGGTTTTACACACCTTATTTGATAATAGGAGACTTTTTAATGGACGCATTAATAAAAGCAGCAGAAAGAGGGGTAGATGTTAGAATATTTATTCCAGGAATTCCAGACAAAAAGATAGTATATAGGTTATCAAAAAGTTATTATGCACCATTATTGAAAGCAGGTATAAAAATATTTGAATATACACCAGGATTTATACATGCAAAAGCTTGTTTAATAGATGACAATATTGGAACAATTGGAACTGTAAATTTAGATTATAGAAGTTTATTTCTACATTTTGAATGTAATTCATTATTTTATAAATCTTCAATATTAGATGAATTAAAAATTGACATGATAGAAACTCAAAAAAAGTGTAAAGAAGTAAAAGAAAAAGATATAAAAAAAGGATATTTCCATAGAGTATTTGATGCAATATTGAGAATATTTGCACCTTTATGTTAAAGCATAATATATGAAAGGAATAAAATTTAGAATGGAAAGAATAGATAAAATAATATCATCACAAGGAAAATACTCCAGAAGTGAAATAAAAAAGCTAGCAAGTCAAGGTAGAATAAAAATTAATGATAATATAGTAAAAAAAGTAAATGAAAAAATAGATATAGAAACATCAACAATTTATATAGATAATGAAAAATTAGATTTTAAAAGAAATATATATTTAATATTAAATAAACCAAAAGGATATATATCAGCAAGTGAAGATAGAAGTCAGAAAACTGTATTAGATTTAATTCCAGAAAAATATTTTAGAAAAGGACTATTTCCAGCAGGAAGATTAGACAAAGATACTACTGGAATGATGATTATTACTGATGATGGAGAATTTGCTCATAATATATTGTCTCCAAAGAAACATATTAAAAAGACTTATAGAGTAACAATAGATATTGATATAGATGAAAACATGATAAAACAATTTGAAAAAGGGATTGTCTTAAAAGATCATATATGTTGTCCTGCAATTATAGAAGTTCAAGATACTCATACAGCATTTGTAACAATAACTGAAGGAAAATATCATCAAATAAAGCGTATGTTTGGTTGTTTTGGTGCTAAAGTATTGGAATTGCATAGAATTACAATGGGAAACTTGAATTTGCCTGCTGATATTTCCGAAGGTTGTTGTAGAGAAATTACAGAACAAGAAATGAAACTATTAAAGGAGGTTTGAAAATGATTCAAAATGCTATATTATATGTTTTAAGAAAAAAGAAAAGAACTTGTATTCTTTTTATTATTTTAACAACAGTTTTATCTTTTTTATATTCAAGTCTAAACATAATGAAATTGAGTAACAATTTAGAAAATAATTTATATAAAATTTCAAATACATCTATATCAATAACACAAAAAGATAATCAAAATTTTGAAATAAATCAATTTAAAGAAATGGAAAATATACAAGAAATCAAAGAAATAATTCCTCAATATGATTGTTTAGCAAAAGCAACAAATGTTGAAGTTGTTGATGGAATTCAAAAAGTTGAAAGAGAAAATTTACCGGAAATATTAAAAAACACTTTTTCAATCGAATCTACAAATAGTACTAAAAATAATGTTTTATTTAATAGTGGGATTTTTACTATTATTGACGGAAGACATATTGAAAAAAATGATAGAGAAAAAATACTTATACATGAAGAACTTGCTAAAAAGAATAATTTGAAATTACATAGCAAAATTAATTTAGAACTAATAGATTTAGACCAATTAGATAATAATGAGGTCAAAAAAGAATATGAATTTGAGGTAATTGGCATTTTTACTGGAAAAAAGCAAGAAAAATATACAGGATTATCATCTGATTTTAGTGAAAATATGTTATTTATTGATTATGAATCAAGTCAAAAAGCATTAAATAAAACACAAAACAATAAAATTGCAAATAAGATTACTGTATATTCAGATAATTTTGAAGAATCCAATATATCTTTTAATAAAATCAAAGAATTAAAAATAGATTTAACAAAATATACAATTGAAAAAAATGATGGCATATTTCAAGAAGTATTAGAATCTGTAAATGGAATAAAATATATTATAAAAATTATGATATGTTCTATTATAATTAGTGGAGTAATAGTTCTTTCATTAATACTAATCTTGTGGTTAAGAGAAAGAATACATGAAATAGGAATATTATTATCAATTGGAACAAGTAAATTAAAAATTATATTTCAATTTATATTTGAGTTGATATTTATATCTTTGCCATCTATATTTGTATCATTTTTTTTAGGAAATATTATATCAGATCAGATTATAGGGACATTTATACATAATGATGATTCAACAATGATAATTCAAAATTTATTAAAAAATGATGATATAGTATCAAAATTAATTACATTTTTACAAAGTTATGGAATGTTATTAATAGTAATTTTTTTATCAGTTGCCATTTCATGTGCAATGATATTAATAAAAAAACCAAAGGAAATATTATCAAAAATAAGTTAGGAGAGTAGTATAATGAATATATTAGAAATAAAAGATGTAACATACAATTATTCAAATTCAAGAGAAAAAGTTTTATCATCTGTAAACCAAAAATTTGAACTTGGACAATTTTATGCAATAATTGGAAAATCAGGGGCAGGAAAATCAACATTACTTTCATTATTGGCAGGTTTAGATAAACCACAAAAAGGTAAAATTTTATTTAAAAATGAAGATATCGAAAAAACAGGATATACTAATCACAGAAAAAACAATATATCATTAGTATTTCAAAATTATAATTTAATTGATTATTTAACACCATTAGAGAATATTAGATTAGTAAACAAAAAAGCTTCAAAAGAAATTTTACTAGAATTAGGACTTAATGAAAATCAAATAAATAGAAATGTACTAAAATTATCAGGTGGACAACAACAAAGAGTAGCTATTGCAAGAGCATTAGTCTCAGAAGCACCAGTAATTTTAGCAGACGAGCCTACTGGAAACCTTGACAATGACACAGCTGGTGAAATAATAGAAATATTAAAAAAATTAGCTAAAGAAAGAAATAAATGTGTGATTGTTGTAACACATAGCAAAGAAGTTGCAAATTCTGCAGATATTATTTTAGAATTAAGTGGCAAAAAATTAAAGAAAATAAGTAAGATTAATTAGGAGGGTGGAGTTATGGTAAAAAATGCTTTTGCGTATGTGACTAGAAAAAGTTTAAAGTCAATAATAATATTATTAGTAGTTCTAGCTATGTCAACACTTTGCCTGATTAGTTTGGCAATAAAAGATGCTACAGATAGAGCTTCAGAAGAAACTTTTAAAAATATAACAAATAGTTTTTCTATGGAGATAAATAGAAGAGTGAATTTGGGTACTCCAAGAGGAGGAGGAAATATAAAAGGAAAAGATATAAAAAAAATAGCTGAGTCTAAAGATATTTACGATTACGTAAAAAGAATAAATAGTGTAGCCGATTTAGTTGATTATGATATTATAGAAACACAAGCCACAACTGTAAATCAATCATCTGAAAGAGCTCAAAATTTTAAAAGAACTGTTATGCTAACAGGGGTTAATAATTCGCTAAAAGAAAATAAATTTGTTTCAGGAGTCTATAAACTAGTTGAAGGTGAACATTTAATCAATCAAGATAAAAATAAAATTTTAATGCATAAAGATTTAGCAAAAAAGAATAATTTGAAAATTGGTGATAAGATAAAAATAAAATCTAATTTATTTGATGCAGATAACGAAAAAGGAGCAAATGAAACAATAGAAGTAGAAATAAAAGGTTTATTTGATGGACATAATAATAGTAATGTAACATCTGCTCAAGAACTTTATGAAAATACATTGATAACAGATCTTGATACTGCAGCTAAAGTTTATGGAAATACAGAAGATACTGCAGTATATCAAGATGCAACATTTTTTGTAAAAGGTGATAAGAATTTAGAACAAGTGATAAAAAATGTTAAAAAGCTTGATATAAACTGGAAACAATACACATTAGTTAAAAGTTCATCAAATTATCCTGCATTACAGCAATCAATATCTGGCATATATTCAATTGCTAATAAATTATTTATTGGTTCATTAATATTTGCAGGAATCATAGTTTCATTATTATTAATTTTATGGATGAATGCTAGAAAAAGAGAAATTGCAATTTTTCTGTCATTAGGAATATCAAAATTAACAATTTTTGGACAATTTTTAATTGAATTATTGTTCATCTCTATTCCGGCATTTGCAGGCTCTTACTTTTTGGCCGTTTACACAGGAAATATGCTTGGAAATAGTATACTAAATAAAGTTACTGAAAACATAACAAAACAATTAGCAAAGCAATCTGCATCAACTCAACTTGGAGGTGGAGCAGAAGTTGATGGTTTTAATAAAACTCTAACAAGTTTGGATATTAATATATCATCACAAATAATGATGTATGTAATTTTATTTATGTCCTTAGTACTTATAATATCTTTAATAATATCATCAATAAATATTTTAAGGAAGAGTCCAAAAGACTTGCTAAGTGATGACTAAGGTAGAGTTAAAGAAAATAATTGAATATAAAGAATTTATAAATATAATTAAAAAATAGTAATTTGTTGAAATGATTGGAGGAATGGGTATGAAAAATAAAAATGTATTATTTGCAGTATTAGGTATAATTGTATTAGTAGTGTTAGTGATAGGAATTTTTTATCATTTTAGAGATAGAAGGACTTATACACTCAATTTACCTCAACTTGAAAAATTAGAAAGTATTTCATTAAATCAAAATGAAAAAGATATTAGTATTAATGGCAGAGAAGAAATGAAAGATATACTATATGTTTTAAATGGTACAAAAAGAGTTACTAAAAACGAAAGCATACAAGATGCACCTGTAAATATTGATGATGAAATAAAAGTTGATTTTCACTTTATAGAAGCTGGAGTAGCTACAATATTCGTATATAAGAAAAACAATAGTTATTATATTGAACAACCATATAATGGTATATATCAAATAAGTGGAGATGAATACAATTCGATAGAGAAACTTGTTAGATAAATTACAATTTAAATAAGTATAATATTAATAAAAGGAGGAATTTTAAATGAAAGAAAATGCAAAATTTTTAAAATGTCCAATATGTGACACTATAATAGAAATAATTGATGGAGATGTACAACATATAACTTGTTGTGGTAGAAAAATGGAAGAAATGAAAGCTAATACTACAGATGCAGCAACTGAAAAACATATACCAATATATAAAAAAGTAGAAGATGAAATAGTAGTAAGTGTTGGAGAAGTAGAACATCCAATGGAAAAGGAACATTATATAATGTGGATTGCACAAGTATCAGAAAATAGAATAACTCGTGTGAAATTACATCCAGAGCAAGCAACGGAAACTAGATTCCCATATATATCTGGTGCAACATTATATGCTTATTGCAACAAACATGGATTATGGAAAACAACAATAGAATAGTAAATAGCTATAAGTAAGAGATAAATTACAATAAGTAAATCAAAATACTTTAGCAAATATTACAAAAATTAAATAATAAAAAATTACGAGGTATTGAATCTAATCAATATCTCTTTTTGTTGATGGAAATAAAATAGAAAAAAATGAAAATGAAGTTTATTCAAAAGTAACTTTTGAAGGAGAAAATAGAAATAATATGGTATAATGTTTGTAAATAGTAGATCAATTGAAAAATGTCAGATAATAAAAAATAGTAATTTATCGAGGAGGTATTTGTAATGAAAAATAAAAAAATTGGTATAGGTTCATTGTCATTGTTACTAGTAATTATTGCTTTCGTTTGGGCTTTTAATATTTTTGGAGTTTGTGTAGGAGATCACATTTTAGCAACATTGAACATACCTACTTGGTCTAATATGGCTAATGCGACTGGAACACATTACACTATTTTTTATTCATTTATATTTTTAATACCAGCACTAATATTATCTATTAAATATAAAGATAATTTGTTTGCAAAGGTTGGAAAATGGTTATCAATTACTTTTATTGGAATACTTTTACCTGGATTTATATTTATGATTGTATAGTAATAAGTTTGTTGTTTATAATTCAAGTAAAATTACTAATTTTTAAGAAGGTAGGGGAATAAAAGAAAAAATTGTAAAAGTTACAAATATTTTTTAATAATCAGAAATTTTATAATTATAAAAATAAATATAAAATGATAAATATAACTTTAATAAAACTAAATAAAAGAAGAATAATAATTTAAAAAATAAAATCATTGCGAAAGCTAATTTAAAAAAACATAAAATAATAAAATAGTAAATTATAATTGGATTCACTTTAACATATCAATAAACAATAGAAGAGAGGTAGAAGTAGATATGGAAAAGTGTAAAAAAAGGAATATGAAACATTGCACAAAATCAAAGTTTTGTGCAGAAAGAGACAGGAGTAAAATATATAGACTATGATTATAGTCCTACCCAGTTATTTCAGTACTTTCAAGCCTTTGACTTTAATATATTTACTTATTATATAATTATTTTATTTTGCATATTTAATATTATTTAATGTTATCCAATTACTTATATAATCTTATTTTAATAACGCTTTAAAATCAATTTTAAGCTACTTAAATATTTTATCTATATAATTTAATGTTCAAATAATTTTTATCTTTAATTATAAATTTGTTTTTCAATAATTTTTTATAATTTCTGATCTTCTATCTAAATTTTATCTAAAATCTTCAAAATGCTTATTTCTCTATATTTGCCGTATTTTACCAACAACAAATTATAAGCCTTAAAAATAAAAACGGCTTAAAATTGATTCTCGTGCGTCGCTTTTTTGAGGTATTTTTGATTATTATTGTATATCTATAAAGTCAAACAATTTACTACTAAAAATTGCTAAATCTTAGAATTACCAGTATTTTGCTAAAATACTAGACAACAAATTATATGAATGTTTTATTAAAATGTCTTAAAAACGATTCTCATAAGCCATTATTTTAACTAATTTCAAAAGATCTTACATATAATTATAATTCCATAAGTTTAATTAAAATCTGCAAATTTAAATTGCATACTATAAGTTTAAAGCATCAAAATTAATTTTTAAAATCATAAACAGATAATTTGATTAGTTAATAATTTAAATTAATTATAATTGATTTTCAGACTTTATAAATATAATTTAAAATCTAAGATTATAATTAAAACTTATAAATCAATTTGTAATAATCAAATGTTCGTTTTAAGATTTTTTACCAAACAAAATATTTTACTACCTATTTTTCTGTTTTTTTGTTTTTAATATTTATTTAAAATGTATATATCTGAAAATAAGGCTCTTCCCCCTACTTCACCGTTTTTTATTAAATCTAGTAAATTTTATGCCTTTTTAGCTATTTTATCATATTCCCATTGCTTTTTTGAAACACAAAGAGATATTGATTAAATTCAATACCTCATAACTTTTTTTATAAACATTATACTATATTTTTCTAAAAAGTGTTTTTCCAATCCATAAATGCAGAATCTATTCTTCTATTTTTAATTTTCATACTTTCAGGTAATTCTAATTATATTTTATTATAAATTTTCCAAAAATCTTCAATATAAATTAAAAAACAAATATTAAAATTTTTAATTATTAAAATATTCTGATTGCTCTCCTCCTATGATTTCTCCAGTTGTAGCATCAATATAATATTTTTTATTATATAATTTTTTTACTGTTTCTATTTCTGCATCTTTTGGTTTTGTTTCTTTATTGTGTTTTACATCAACAACCCAAACATTTCTTGTAATATCGTCTGTTTTAATTTCACCATTTTCATTTGTTATATTATTTTCTAAACAATAAATAAATATATTCATTTTTTCAATTGATAAATCTGCAGTAGTATCTGATATTTCCAAATTACTGAATTCTTTTTCTTTATTTGTCGCAATTTCAATAGCTTCTTCTTTAGTAATTATAATTGGGTTATTTTCAAAATTATTGTTATCTATAAATGTAATAGAAGATATAACAATGTTATTATCACATATAGAAAAACAAATTGTAGATATATTAGATTTATCATAATTTCCATTATACATTTTACCAAAACTTACTTCCCACAAACTATTAATATGTTCTCCAAATGCCATATCTACTTTTTTGGTATTTACTATTTCATATTTGTTTTCATTATCAAATAATCCTAATTTATTATATATTTCTCTGGCAATTTTATTTACTTGTTCTTCTGATATTTCATCACATTTTATATCTCTATCATTAATAGAACTATCTCCAAAATACTCGAGTTTTCCTGTTTCAGCATTTATAGTTATTAATATATTATTAGATCGTAAAATATAATGACCTGAATATTCAGTATTATATTTTCTTTTTAAATCAACATTTGATATTTGAATGTTTTTATAATCTAATTTATTTATTACTTCATTTGCTATTTTTATAGCATCTTCTTCTGATATATAATTTTCTTTTTCTTCTTTTGATATTTCCTTTTCTACATTTGAATTTTCTTCTTCTTGATTTACTATAACAGGTTTTTTCCAAACTTTTTCATATACTATATAGCTTGTTGCAAAGACTCCAGTACATACCATAATTAAACAGGATGTTGTTGTAGCTAGTTTTAATAATAAATTACTTTTTCTTTTATTCTTACTATTGTAAAATGCATTTTTAATAGCGTAATCATAACTTAATGGTTTCTCAACTTCTTTTTTTAGAACTCCTTTAATTTTATTTTCAAAATCATTCATACTCATTTCCTCCATAATTCTTTTTTAATTTTTGTCTTGCCCTATAAAGATGAGTATTAATAGTATTTTCATTCATTTTTAATATACTTTTAATTTCTTTTACAGAATAATCTTCCATATAATAAAGAATAATAATTAGTCTTTCTTCATAATTTAAAATTTTTATGATATCATAAAAATTCAATTTATTTTCTACATCAATTATATTATTGAATTTTAATGTTTCAACATTGTATTCATCTATTGAAATATCTGTTTTATATTTTCTTCTATAAATTCGATTGCACTTATTAATAAGTATTTTTATGACCCATTTTTTGAATTTATTTGGATCATTTAATTTTTTTATTGATTTGTATGTTTCTATCATAGTTTCTTGTATAGCATCTTCTATATCTGTTTCATTGGCAATTCTTGTTTTGGCAATTTTATATAAGTCATCTTTTATATATAATATCATATTTGCAAATGCCTCTTCATCTCCAGCTTGTGCCATTAATATCAATTCGTCCAATCTTTTCCTCCTTTCCATACTCTTTATTTAATGAAATTTATATACTACTACACTCATTTTACATATAATAAGAGTCCATAATTATAATTTTATATTTCAAAATTAATATAAAATTATAAAAAAATAGAAATTATATTGCAAATTTCTATTTTTTATTATACTTTCTGGAGCACTCTCATAATCAAACATATTGTTTACCTCCAATTTTATTCATTATTCAAAAAATTCATCACTAAATCTATAATTACTTCTTTTTCCTTTGGATTCGATTCAGCAATTAATAAAGTAAGAGCCGTTAATGTATTATTATCAATTACTTGTTTACCGTTTTTATATAATATTCCGTAAAAATTTAGAAAATATATAAACAAAGTTGCTGCAATTCTTTTATTGCCATCTACAAATACATGATTTTTTACTATTAAATATAAAAAATTTGCTCCTTTTTCTTCTATACTTTTGTAGATATCCTGTCCGTGCAAAACTTTGATAAATGTTACCAATAATTGATTCCAATCCTTTATCTCTTTCAACTGCAAAAAGAGAACTTTCTTCGTTAAATCTTAATTTATTGATTATATTTATGCATTCCTGGTATTCAATTTTTCTATCGTCTATATTTCCTTCAAATTTCTTTAAAGTTCTATGATCATAGTCATCTAATAAATTTAATGCTTTTGAATATCCTCCAATTACCTTTAATATTTCTTTTGCATCATTTCCTTCTAGTCTTTCATCAATACGATTCGCAATATCTATTAATTTTATAGTTTTTTCTAAATATTCTAATCTTTTTTGATTTATTGCATAACCTTTTAGCATATAATCTTTTAATACACTAGTAGCCCATTTTCTAAATAAAATACCATTTTGTGATTTTACACGATACCCTACAGAAATTATCATATCTAGATTATAATAATTAGTTGGTTTATCAGCAAATTCGGAATTTCCGAATTTAGTCATAGTTTCTTTTTCTATTAATTCACCTTCTTTATATACATTTTTAATATGCTCATTAATAGTAGATTTTGCTTTTCCAAACAATTTTGACATTTGCTCTTGTGTAAGCCACACAGTTTCATCTTTTAAGTTTACTTCTAATTTTACTCCTTGGTTTTCAAATAAAATAATTTCATTCTTTTTTTCGTCCATACGAACACATCCTTTATTATATAAAATTTAATTCTCAGTATATTTGTTAGTACTTATATATTACAATTTTTAGTATTTTTGAACTATTGTACATATTTTATAATAAGAACAAATATTTGTCTATACTTCATGGCAAAACTATTAATTATTTTTAGTTGAAAGTGTCACGGCATCAAAGTTTTGCGTAAAAAGAGATAGGAGCAAAACAAAAGAGACCCTTTTCAGAGTCCCTCCTGCAAGTTATTACAACTACTATCCTTTAAGGATTATATAGCTATTTATTAGCTATCGTTTGACTAACATTATTACTTTATAATTTATTACTTGTAATAATGTTAGTCTAGTACCAGATATTTATTTCTAAAATCAATTTTAAATCAGTTTTATAATTTATCCTTATAATTTTACATCTAAATAATTTTTCTATTTAAAATTTGATATTTAAATATTGTAATTGTCTCAAAATTGATTTTTGTAAGTTTAAATTATAATAATGAAATACATATAAATTCAAAATCAAACAATAAAATTCATAATTAACGAATGTTCGTTATTTCATATAAAAACTTTGAACAAAATCATTATAATTTTTTCCAAAAGTCGACTATTAATTTATCATTACAATGATTAGTTCTATCTTATTATTCGTAAATTTTTGTAAAACTTCTTTAATATTAAAGTTTAAAATTACATTTCCTATATCAAATATTATATTTTTTATCATATTCATTTCTCATACAATTTTTTCGTATTTATTTTCCAACTTGGGCATGTAATTAATTTACCTCATATTAGGCAATATTTATATAATAATTATAGTAGCTTATTGACGTGGATCTTGTTTATTTAATTCTTCTTTTATTTTATCATATTGGGCTGAAATTTCTTCAGCAGTTCCATGATTTAAGTCTTCTAAATCTATACTTCCACCATTTAAATCAATTGTTATATTAGCATTTTTGTTATATATAACATATGCAATGCCTTCAAATTGAGCAACTAAATCTTTTAAATATTTATACATATTAGAAAATTTATCTATTACTTCATTTTTTTCAACATCTCTTCCCATTTCTTGAGCTCTAGATCTAATATTTTGCATAGAAAGCTTTAATGTTGGATTTAAAGCTATTATACTTGGTGTAACACCATTATCTATGGCATATTGAACTTTTTCTCCAAATGCAGGAGGTGTAATTGATCCTTCATATACTATACTATTTGCTAACATTCCATGTTCTTCTCTTTCAAATAAAGATTGTGAAAAATATGACTTCCCTGCTCCATATGGTCCTACTATAAATACACACCTTTGTACATCTGGTCTTTGAATTGCTCTTCTAAAAGCTTCATTTGTCAAAACTGCTGCTGAATTTGTTATTGATAAATTATATTTTGTCCTATTTTCAAAACTTTCAGCATAAAATGGATAAACCATTTTCATTAAGTCTGAATTGATATAATTTCCATTTCTACTTTCATCTAATTGTGTATATCTTTCTAATAAGCCATCCGTATGTTGACTAGCTGTTGTTCTACAATACTCCTCTATTCTTTCTTCTATTGATCCTTCTTCAAATCCTTTTTTTCTTATAATATTAATATCTATGTTTCCCAATTTAATTACCCTCACTTTTATTTATTATAGAACTTTTTAATAATTAGAATTTTTCTTTATTCTTTTTTCTAATTCTTTATCTTGTGAAGCTTCTAACGCAATTTTTTTTCCTAATGTTACTAAACTTTCAATATATTTTTGTTCTTCGTTTTTATCTTTCATATAATATACCACATAATATCTTAAATAGAATATTATATTCTCCTTTCATAAAAATCCACCATTAATTATTTTATCATATATTTTATTAAAATTCAACTAAAAAAAACATTTTTAATCAAAAAGAACAATTAAAAAAAAACTGATCAACTATTACAGTAAATCAGTTTTTTAATTTCAATAATGCAATAAATTTTTCTTCAACAGTAAAAGTAATTCTTTACTTTCTTCAGAAGAATCAGGATCTAATTCAAAAGTAGAAAGAAACTCTTTAAACTTTTTATTGAGATTTTGAGATTTTTTCGTTTCATAAATAGATTAATCTTCTTTTGTAAGAAATATTCTATAAATGAATGTTTGTAACTTTAGAAGTTTTTTACTCCTTTCTTTAATTTCCTGTTCTGTATCATTATCTAATACAACATAATGCGAGTTACGATAATATTCTCGCATAAGTTCATATGGATCAGAATCTTGTTGAACAGAAATTGTAATTCCGTTTACGTTGAAGAAAATGTATTCTAATTTTTTATTACATTTTAAAAATGAAAATGTTTTAAACAAAACTCTTTTAAAATTAGATTGTTTACTAAATAGTCCCAAAACTAATTGACACCATTTGGTTAGTTCAATTTGATAGTATGATGGAAATTTAATTAAAGCGTCTCTACCATCATATTCTATTTTTAAATCATAACTAGCATTAATTGATTGACATTTTGCAGTAAATTCTGTCTCGTTTGAATTAAAAACTGTTTTCACTTTTACTGTAGTAAGTAATTGCATAAAAGTCTCTCCTTTGATGAATTAAGTATTGCTTAAAATGTAATAATTGAAATTTCATAAAGATGTTCTAAAAAATCCTTAGCGTATTTGCTAAAACGGTTAAATTATATCACATATTTACATAATATTCAACAAAATTATAATAATTTATCTATAAATATAGCATAAGCATCTAATGGATCATTGATATTAACACAATTTATTGTACCAATTAATTTTCCAGGATTATTATAAGTACATATACAAATATAGATAACAATATTACTAATGTTGCTACAATTTTTTTCATTTTATATAAACTCCTAAAATTTTAATATACCATCTTTTGAATATTTATATAAATTCAATATTTAATAATTCTATTTGATTAGAAATAAAATCTGGATTTAAATCTATATTATTTACTAATTCTGTAGAAAGATATTTTTTATTATCGTCAGGAAAAATTGTAACAATGTTTCCATCAATATCATCTCCTAATAAAATTCCACCTAATAAATTAGCACCTGACGATATTCCAACACCTATTCCAAGTTTTCTTGAAAGTTTTCTAGACATATTGATTGCATCATAATCATTAATTAATATTATTTTATCTATTTTATTTTGGTCTATTAATTCTGGAATAAAGTCATCTCCAATTCCTTCTATCTTATGTTGGTCTAAAATTATTCCTTTAGACATAAGTGGCATTTTATCAGGTTCTATGGCTGTAATCATTAAATTTGGATATTTTTCTTTAAGCTTTTTACCTGTTCCCATCAAAGTTCCACCTGTTCCAACACCAGATACTAAACCACTAATTGGTTCTGAAAGTTGATTTAATATTTCTTCTCCCGTTGTTTCATAATGTGCGAAAAAGTTATCCATATTTGAAAATTGATTTGTGAATAATCCATTTATATTTTGAGCTAATTTTTTTGCTTCTTCAATACATTTTAAAAATCCACCTTCTTCTTTCGAAATAAGAAATATATTTGCTCCATAGCTTTTCATTAATTGTATTCTTTCTTTACTAGCCCAATCAGGCATAAAAATATATACAGGATGATTATAGTAAGCCCCAAGTGCTGATAATGAAATTCCTGTATTTCCACTGGTTGCTTCTATTAAAGGTTGTTTTTCTTTTAAAGTTCCTCTCACTTTTGCATTATTTATCATATAAAATGCAACTCTATCTTTTATACTACCAGTAAAATTATAATATTCTAATTTTACAAAAATTTGTTTATTTTTTTCTTTATATTTGTAGTTTATTTTTATCATTGGAGTATTTCCAATTATGAAATTTTGTTCAAACATATTTTTCCTCCTTCATAAATAATATTCAAATAAAAATAAAAAAAGAATAGAACTTTTAATTCTATTCTTCAATAATATATCCAGTTATATCTGGTTTTTTTATATCATTATCTGTAACTATATTGAATTTATAATCATAATCTATAACTAAATCATTTTCATTATTTTTTTCAATATGTCTAACAGCCATACCAGTCTCTTTATCAATATAGCTCTCATTATTCTTGTCTTTTATTAAATAGCATTTTTTACCATTACAAGATGTTGAAATTACACTGAAATATGTTGAATTAATATTTAGAAAGATTATACTTTCGATTTTATCTTTTAAATTAGTTGGTATATATGTTACAGGATATATTTGACCTTCTATAAAAGATTTTTTTATATATTTGTTTTCTCCTATTTCTTGTAATAATATTTGATCATTTCCTTTTTTATAATATATCATTTTTTGTATTTCTTGAGTGTCTGTTGAAAATTTCGTCCAAGTTCGTAAATAATCTTCTCCTTTATTGTAAATTTCAGTTGTTATAAAATAATCTCCTTGATATGAATTTAATTTAATATAATAATTATCCTGAGTCTTGCCGTTCATGGTCTGAGCGTAGATATAATAGTTCTCGTCTGCGTCC
>OLIS01000560.1_pt1 | contig 29187 bp, 24 predicted proteins | sample 1601351 | NCBI WGS metagenome assembly OLIS01 (sample SAMEA2452122, study PRJEB22498) | human gut metagenome | biome: human feces; feature: human gut; material: feces | place: Australia | collected 2012
TCTCGTTCTTCCCCCCCACCCTCATTTGACGCAATTTCTCATTCACGACTTGTAGTGGTTTCATGATTCGCTCCGCCACGATACTTGACAAGATAAAGGCAAGCACCATCACGATCATGGCTATATTCACCGCGATAATCACAATCAATAAAATATCCTTGTTCAGTTCCTCCCCACGGGTAAAATAGGGGATACTCAACACGTACCTTTCCCCATTTTCCAGCACCAACGGCATATACACAGCCATGTATGTCAACTCCACGATTTTTTCATCTTGAACAAAGTTAATTTGTTCCTTTTCAATAATTTGTTCAAAAGCCTTCGGATTCAACAATGTCCCGTCAAATCCCTTCTCGAATATCACGGGACGAGAAGTCGCCACGAGAACTCCATCCCAATTATAGATATTAATATCTACCCAAAGTACCTCAGACATATCCTTTAACTTTTTCAATATCTGGAGACACTTTGCAGCATCCATACAATCATTATGCTCCAATTCATCTGTTATATACCGAGACAACTCGATCACTTTCGAACTATGTCGACGTTCAAAACTCTTGGCATTCATGACAATACTCATGATTGTCATGATCAAGAACAACGCACCGATCAACGTGATAATATTCTTTTTAATCCTCAACGTGAGACTCGTCTGTCGAAAACTTCCCCATCCCCTGTCAAACCGGAAGAACATCCCGTAAGAAGTTAAGATACCACTGACAAAAATAGCGTACAACAGGTTCAAATAGTAGAGTGCAAACACGTCATCCCCCAAACTGACAATACACACCCCGTCATTCTCCACGGGAATCACCATGTGCGAAAACCTGTCCATGTTCATAATACGGGCGTGTTCGATCTTCCCGAAACGCTCCAAATAACGCGGATAACTAAAGTCTCCTTTGGAATCCACCAGTATTCCATTCTTGTACTTCGCATAAGAATAAGGATAACGTGCTTCCTTCTCCACGCCGATTTCCCTTGATAAAATCTGGGCATACCCTATCCCTTCATGCCGGTTTTTCGACTTGAAACGGATATACACGCAATTACTCCCCTGAGGAGTGGAGAAAGAAAAACGACCGAGATATTCAGCTACCCCGTCAAAATCCTTTATACTGAAAAATGATGTGTAACCAATACGGGTTCCCAAACTATCAATCAGCTTATCGTAAAACTCGTCACAACTATACTTTTTAAAAGTAGGTGTCAACAATATCGAATCCCGAGGATCACATATCATTGCCTTACAAGTATAATAGAAACCTGTCATATCCAGCAACTCACTTGAAATATAATCCGACAACAAATCCAAATCTCCTACCTTCACTAACGAATCTACCTCCTGGCTTTGTTTTATTTTATCGTTAACTTCCAGTAATTTATATTCAAAAATCGGGTCTCGTTCTTTGATAATCTCGTTCGCAAAACTTGCCCTCACCCCGTGTTCCCGATGGATCTCGCTACTTTTTGCCAAGAAAATGATATAAATACAAACCACCACTAGCGCAATCATGAAGATACTCTTCTGTGCATCCTGTTTCATCAAATACACCCCCAAAATAAACAAGATATAAAGCGCCAACGGGAAAAGACACTCCAACGGGGACAGAGAGAAATTAAAGAAATAACAAAGTGCCGCACAAAAAACAAGTACGCCAGTTACACCCAAAAACGCCTGAGTAATAGAGAATAAATTCCTGAAGTAACGCACAGAACTATTAATCAGCACGATAAACCCCATCCCGGCAATAATCAACGTGATAAAAGCCACTATCGATGAGAAATCAACATTAATAAGACGGGCTATATTCAAGCTGACTTGCGTGCTTTCAATTAACATGTTTATCGAAAAGTGTAATAAATTCGTGTAGAAGAAAACACCTATCACAAATCCCACTAGGAATATATATTTATAATGGACCAAACGAGGCTCATCATATTTAATTTTCAGCTTGTTAAAGGTAATGAAAAAATAATGTGCCAGACAGAACATCGTGACAAACAAATCTCCCACCGACACAATAAACCCTCCCCCAATTTGCCCCGTCATGAAAATAGGTAGAGAATAAAGCACTTGTGGCACCTTGTAATCAATCATCAAAGAACGCAACAGCACGATGAAAAAGAAGAATCCGAACACGTGGAATAATTGTATCCGGAACGACCGGGCCCGATCCAAGGATATTTCGTAAGCATAGAACAGCAAGAAAAGATACAAAATATAGGGAATCAACAGAAAATAAGAGGGAATGACATCCCCACGTTCCACCCGACTCTCGATCTTGAACAACGGTCTCCCGTCCCGGTTGTACACAAGTTGACCACCTTTTTCCCATATCTCCCGGACAATTACCTTACTCGCATCATCCAAGTTTTCGCCTAATGACGGGTTAAAATGATTTTTCACGTAATTACTCGAATACGGGTAATCCTCCTTTATAAACAGAAGCGCATAATAAACCGTATCCCCGACGACATGTCTACGAACATCAAAATAAAGATTATTAATCTTCACGAAGTCATTTCCCGCGGACAATATCTCGTACAAACGAGGTGAACCGACTCTCTCGTTACTCCAATAAACTAACTTACTTCCCTTAAAACCAACCAGCACAGACTGTTTACCTTTCCATTCCGGCTTTTTCCGCTCTGCCTCATAATCAAGTTTCCGCAACTGATCGTCAAGCCGCTTCTCTTCAAACTTCAATCGTTCTTGAAAAAGAAACAGCTTCTTGTCTGCAGACCAATCATTCAGAGAATACTCCCACAAAGAGCCCACGATCAGGCAGAACATGGCAAGTGACAGTACAAGCCAAAATTTCTTCATGCTTTTCATCCTCATTTTATTCATGATGATAAGGTTCTCCTTTCAATATAGTCATTGCCCTGTATAATTGTTCCGTGAAGATCATCCTCACCATTTGGTGAGAAAAAGTCATCTTGGATAGTGATATTTTCATATTTGCACGTTTATATACTTCTTCCGAAAAACCGTAAGGTCCCCCGATGATAAATACAAGTCGTTTCATACTTGTCAGCATCTTCTGTGCCAAAAAGTTCGCAAAAGCCTTCGAAGTGTACTCGTTCCCCTTCTCATCCAACAAAATTATGTAATCTGCTGTCTCCAACTGTCCCAATAATAACTCGCCCTCCCGTTCTTTCTGTTGTATCTCGCTCATGTTTTTCGTGTTCCGCACATCCGGAATCACCTTCATCTCGTAAGGGATATAATATTTCAAACGTTTCTCATACTCGGCAATTCCCGCCCGTACAAATTCCGCATCCGTCTTTCCTATCACTAGCAAACAAACTTTCACACCACGAATTTTATCAATTATACTAATAAGTTCATCTACACGCAAATGTAAATAAATTTATGGTATCTTCCACAAACCATCAAAAAAAAGCCCTCCAATATTTGCCCGAATTTCAATAAAACACTATATTTGCACCCGTTAAAGGCTAACCACTTTAACACACGCAAGTGTAGGTCCTATAGCTCAGCTGGTTAGAGCACCTGACTCATAATCAGGGGGTCCTTGGTTCAAGCCCAAGTGGGACCACTTTTTACACAATAAACTCGCTGAAAATCAGCGAGTTTTTCTTTTTATGGTACGGTATTTGGTACGGTATTTATACAACTTTAGTCACAAGAATCTATACTAAAACTTGGAACAAGTCCATATTTTGCATAACAATTTCTCATTATTTCGACAAGTTTTTCTGACGTAATATTGATATTCCCTTTTGTTTCGGGAACAATTACTGCATCATGAATATGAACAGCCCGGATACGCTTGGCATATAAACTTGATAGAATATCATGAAATATTACTGATTCCAATTTCATCATTGCGACAGAAAGAGATGCTGTTTCCTTGTCAGCGTGAATATCATTTTCCTTGATATAACTAGAAATTTTTTTATCCCTAGCCGGATTCTTCCATCTGGCGATTAATCTATAAACATTTGGATATTCCCCGGCAAACTCTTTTCCAAATTTTTTCCATGCCAAACCAACTTTATTGGAATAAAACACCTCGGCAAACATTATTTGCTTTAGCTCGTTTCGGTCAACCCCTGTATGTCTTGCTAGAAACTCGTCCCAAAATTGTCCGGTTGATGTCATGTAGATGTAAGCTAGTTCGTCCGGGAATAATTTCGTAATTTCATCTAACTCTATATTATTGTTTTTTAATTCATTATAAAGATATTTACCAACATAATGATTAGATTGTGCCTCAATTTCTTCTTTCTTTAATAAAATGAAATTGATTATGTTATTTGATGACGATATTGATATGTTCTTGTAATTGAAAATGAAATATGTGAATAAAACAGGATGTGAATTACGTGCATCTATTTGGTATTTTATATTCAAGTACTGTTTTAACTCTCTTTGCAAACTTGTTAGAACATGGTAAATTCTTCTTGACTTGTCAATATTAAATATCGAGTAATGACCTCGTGAAATATAGTCTATCACGTAATTGTAATAGTTTCTTTTATCCGGGTTTTGTTTAATTTGTTCTCGCACGTAAGATTGTAAGCCTTCTTTATCCTTTATTTTCACCATGTTCAAGGATTTCATGTAGTTTTCCTTGAATCTAGTGCCATAAAGGTCTTCCAGTTGCTTTTCCTTGTACTGGTAATAGTTCTTCAATAGACTTTTCAATTTTTCGATATACTTGATAATTGTTCTGTTAGAGGTTTTGAATAATTCCGTTTCATGGAGAAGTTGGTAATTTGTAGAGTAATAACCGGCCAAATAATCCGGAGCATTCTCGTAATGTATTCGTTCTATTAAATTCATTTGTATTAGGACATCCAGCATGTTTCTGTAATCCGGACCTAACACAGCCTTCAATATTTCTGCATTTACCGGGGCATGCCCGTGTTCGTTTGTTGAACATCTATATATTATAGCGTGACACAAGAACATTCCTTTCCATGTTATCTTTTCTTCTGATTGCAGGGGCTTTCTTGATTTAACTGGAATTTTTACTGGTTCTAAATCTTTGATTTGTACTTGGTCTTCTTTAGATACAGGAATGTTTATATCGTTATAACACTCTGAATAGTCTAAAATATAGTTTCTTGCACAAGATTCCCTGTACAATTTTATGAATTTATCATTGTCAAATTCCTTGAATCGATACATAAAGTACTTCTCCGGCATACTCGTCTTTTTTTCAAATATACTATAAATATAATAATACATCAAGTAGTTCAAGTGTAGTTCAACTATTTGAACTTTTAAATAAAAAAATAGCCCCCACTCTATCAGTATGGACAAGATGGTGTGTGAAAATTTTTTCCAAAAATTTTTCCAGTGAAAAAATGAATTGATGTAACATTTTTAGTTCAACCCATATTTATATATAAAGTAAAACTAATGAACAACGAAATAAAATATGACCTAGACAAGTTAAGCCGGGAGAAAATGAGGCAGAAAAAATTAGGCTCAAATAATCCTAATTTTGGAAAACCAAGAACGCCAGCGACAAAAGAAAAAATCGCACAATCTCAACGCAAGAGCTGGGAAAAACGAAAAATAGGAAAAAACACAGAACCGAAAGATAGTTACTTGGGTGACATACAATTCAACACTAAGGAAGAAGCGGTTGATTTTTTCGAGGAGTTGAATCGTAAACACGGGAAAACAATAATTATCTCGCAGGAGAAATTCGAGGCGTTAATTGACTTTTTAATTGAAAAAACACTCTCGAAAACATCATAAATATATCTCCAAGTGACTGTTTGTAACTATAAATCAAATATAACCATCCACGTCTTCCACAAGAATTTCACTAAAATATGAATTAACTCACTGAAACACAAGAAATACAACCGTGTGTTGTGATTCTTGTCAATCATTTTTCTTGGGAATTGTGCGCAAAATCCCTTTCCTGATGATGCAGCACCTGTTCCGGTATGGTTTTTCAGGGGTTAGCCCCACATTTCTCAACGCGCCATAACCAATCCCGAGAATTTTAGAGTCAAAAACTTCATAAATTGCTGCTAGCGACCCAAAATAGTAGTGTTTTTCATTTATCTCCACGTGAATAACTGTCCTTTCTTTCTTGTCTGTTTCTTCCATGTATACCTTTATTTAAAGTACAAAGATAGAAAAAGATGACAAATATCAAATAAATGTCATATTTTTCTTAGTTAAAAGTTGCATATATTGAATATATGTCATATATTTGTAGCGTAATCAAAAATAACAAGAGATATGACAACTAAATATAATACAGATTGGATTGCGAAAACTGCACAAGAGATGTTCGAGATAACAATTAAATACAACTATAGATTTACTCTCGAAAAAGCTGTTGACATGGCAACCCAAAGAGCAAGAGAGTTAAACGAAGCTCTTAACAACCCAACATACAAGATTGATGAACATGATAATATCATCCAAGTATACGATTTCAACAATGTTCAATCACTTGATTCCATCTACGGGTGTCATGCGTATTGCGGGGACTAATTATTAACACATATATAATAAAGTATGAAAACACTTTCGATTAGTAGGAGTAATATCATCGAGAATACAATTAAATGTGTTTCCCATAACATGGATGTTCCGACATCCTTGTCAAAAGGTATTGCGTTAGAAACATTGAAAGCTCGAATGCACCGGGGAGAAGTCGTACGTTTCACCTATCTGAAATTGGATGGTTCTGTCAGGTTTGCTGTCGGGACCTTACAATCGGATGCAGTAAAGGCAAATGTTATTGGAACCGGAGTACCTAAAAAGTTTTTTGGAATGTTCGCCTATATCGACTTGGAAAGAATGGCATGGAGAGGGTTCAAGGAAGAAAGATTAATCGGAATTATCGATTAAAAATAATATTCACTTCTACGAAGTCTGAATATAGACTGATTATCAATGCTATAATTTAACACGGGGTATAAAGTATTTCAGAAACAAAGTAAAAACATTAAAAGTGAACGTTATGAGTCTAAAAAATAGTTATACAACCTCTGATTATTTGGAATGGGACACGATGTTGAATCTTATTAGGAAACTTTACAAAGATGGGAATATTCGCATAAGTTTGTTAGTTGCGTGTGGTTGTTTCTTTGGTCTACGAATTTCCGACCTTTTAACTTTATCATGGGAACACTTATTGCGAGATTCAACCTTTAGTCTTATCGAAAAGAAAACAGGTAAACGACGAGCAATTAAAATCAACCCCCAGTTACAAGGACATATTCGGGATTGTTTTCTAAAGTTAGAAATAACAGACATAAAAGAATTTTGTTTTATTAGTCGGAAAAAAACCGTTTATTCTATCCAACGAATCAATGTTATATTCAAGGATATAAAGAAAAAATATAATCTGAAAATAGAACACTTTTCAACTCACAGCATGAGAAAAACCTTCGGACGTCAAGTTGTTGTGATGGCGGGGGAACAATCGGAATTTGCATTAATAAAATTAAGCGAATTATTTAATCATAGTGATGTTATGACAACTCGCCGGTACCTAGGATTACGCACGCAAGAACTCCTAGAAACCTACGATTTATTGAGTTTCTAAGAAGATAAATGTACATTTGCAAAATAACAGCTCACGAACGTTTGAGATATTGCTTCAAATTTATTATGTTTGTATCGTTATCGTTAGGTAACACAAGATAATAAAGAAGCGTTTAGCTTATTCTGAATCAAGGAATCTGGACAATTCATTGTGCAATCAGAATAAAGACGTTCACTTACTCGTATATGTAAAAACATATATAGTTAAGGTGTGAGCTGTTTTTTCATATCTATTGCACAAGGCAGTCCAGAGCCTCTTGATGGGTATCGAGCTAACAGGCTCACACTTCTTTTTGTAAATACCCCTTTGAGCCTACGGGGATAATTAGAAAGCATCCAGATAGGAATATGAACCATTATGAACTTGACCAATATAATCCATTAACCTATTTTTGTAATTACTATTTTACCATTAAAAAGATTAATATATTCACGAAATATTCAAATGTTTAATCATGAGCAATATTATCTTAAAAAATAATAGGAAACGTTTACGATAGATTTAGAAAATTCAATATAGGCTCACGTTTCTTTTTTTACTTCCCATTGAGCCTACGGGGTTAATAACTATATAACATGAAAACTAAAATATCAAATGAAACGGACAAAGACAAAGCAATCGAAAAAAACTAAAATATCGAAACATTTAATTATGGACTTTGCTCCTAAACGCCTGCAAAAAAAGGCACATTGTAGAATAGTTCTATTATTATTTTAAACGCAATCTTTTAATAAACATGGCATTAATTGATGTTATAAAGTGTGAAGTCAATGACAAGGAATTGGTGTACAAATTTCCATCGGAAGATTTGAGAATAGGTTCACAATTAATCGTGTATACTGGACAAACAGCTTTTTTTGTAAAAGGAGGGAAAATTTTAGACCAATTTGAAAGCGGTACTTACACATTAAAAGCAGAAAATATTCCACTATTAAACAAATTGATAAATCTCCCCTTCGGGGGTGATGCCCCGTTCCAAGCAGAGGTTTGGTTTATAAATCAACTTGCAATTTTAGATACCAAATGGGGAACTATCACTCCTCTCCAACTTGAAGACCCTAAATACGACATCATTGTACCTGTACGTGCGCATGGACAATACGGCTTTCGAGTTAAACAACCACGTGTATTTTTAGAAACGTTAGTTGGCAACATGACCTCCTTTACACCTGATAAAATAAGCAATTATTTTAAGGGGAAAGTGATGAGTTTATTAACGAATCATATATCTGATAAAATCACACAAGATAAAATCTCTATCCTTAATATCAATTCTTATTTACTAGATATATCAAGTTACATAGAACAAGCCATTCAATGCGATTTTGAAAAATACGGAATTACAATAGAAAATTTCATGGTAATGGCTGTCAGCATCCCGGAAGATGACCCCAGTTTTTTAGCATTAAAAAAAGCCAAAGATTTCGCCGCACGTTTAAAAATTATGGGTAAAGATGCCTATCAAATGGAACGTAGTTTTGATGTATTAGATAAAGCTGCCGCGAATGAAGGAAATAACAGTATGATAAACATGGGAGTAGGATTGGGAGCGGGCCTAAATATTGGAAATCAAATAGGAAACACGGCTTCACAAATACTAAACGCATCTACCCCTCCTCCCGTACCAGACTTATCTTATTATTTAGCTATTAATGGACAACAAGAAGGACCTTTTGATAGCGCAACGATTATCAATAAAGTTTTAACAAATCAATTAACAGAAAATTCTCTAATATGGAAAAAAGGGATGTTAGAATGGAGTAAAATTTCGACACTTGAAGAGTTTAAGGCCTTTTTTCGCACTTCTCCACCCCCACTACCATTCAATCAATAATACTTGATATCATGAAAACGATAATATTACTTATAGGGATTTTGTTAACTTGTTTAAATACGATATTGGGTACATTACTCATTAATTATCAATTGTTTAATGCTATAATAATCAGTATGGTAATAATTTGTAATACCATTCTATTTTATTCTCTATGGATTTCAAGAGCTCGTGACGCCTACAAAATTTCTCTTTCATTTCTATTTATATTAATAGGAATTATCGAATTAATTTGTGGCTCCCTTATGCCCTTCCAATTAAAAGATAATAGGTATATCGCAGTTATTGCTATTGCCATAGTATTTGAAGTTCTATTATTAATGATTACACTCGTTCTTTCTAAAACTATTAAATCACATCATTAGAATTTATCCATATCCTTCAAACATCAGTTATCTAACAATACAAAAGATGCTTTATGAAAAACAATACAATAATTAATTGTCCAAACTGTGGGGCACGTGTTGAAACTGGAACCACGTGCGAGTTTTGTGGTACTTTCGTATCAGAGTCCACAACCCCTAAAATGAATCAAGAGACAAGTATAAGCATAAATACAAATAAGATTACAGATTTTGATGAAATCCGAGCTTCATCTTTTGGTTTATCTGCCGCTTGCATTCGTGGCTTATGGGGATTTATTAATGACGACATGAAACTTGTTATTCCTTGCCAATACAGTGATGTGAAAAACTTCAATGATGACGGACGAGCTATCGTTGGAAAAAATAGTAAATATGGGATTATAGATAGTAAAGGAGAAACGATTATTTCTCTAAAATATGCTAAGCAGTACATGATTTTTCAAAACAAATCACTTGGATTAATTTTTGCTGAAATTAAAGAAGATATTTATGATACATATACTTATGATGGTAAATATATAGGAATTTTCGATGGAATGCGTTGTGGGGGAATATTTTGTACTTACGATTCTATAAAGAAATTTTCTCCTAACAGTTCATATTTAGAACTTATACAGGATTTTTGCTATGACGAAGATGATACCCCAGTTTTATGGAAACAAGATTCTCTCAATTCAAAAATACTATGCGGACGTGTAAATGGGGAAGTTGTACAAGTGTACACTTTATTAGCCGTAATAAATGAAAATAATAAATGTGGAGTCTATGATTTTGAAGGGAATCAAATTCTCCCAATAAAATATGACGAAATCTATTTATTTGATGCAGAAAAACAGCTATTTGAAGTAGCCAACGGGAATAATAGATTTCACGTCGATATGCAAGGGAATGAGATAGTCTTAAATACACTCAAAAAAAACATCTCACACGACGATAGTGTTCCAAGTATAGGGAAAAATCAAGAAGAAAAAAAAACAAGAGTCTCCCACAAAAAGAAAAACTCTTCATGGGAAGTCATTATAAAAATAGCAGTAGCTTTCTTATGGTTTCTTGTGATTATCGCAAAATGCAGTAAATAATATAAACGAAAATCTATTCTTGTTTTTGTAAATAAACATGAAGAAGCACGATTTTATAATTAATCAAAGACATGATGAATATAGGTATCCCCCCTCTTCCTCCTGAACTAATCCCCTCTCTTGCAAGAAAACAACAATATGCTTTCAAAAATTTTCGGAAAATTTTGAATAAAAATATTACAATCCAAGAAAAAATCATCTAAAATATTACAATTAAAACATGTTCGAAGGATTTATCAAGGAGTTAAAAAACAAGGCCGGAAATGGCAACATCGAAGCGCAATATCAATTAGGTTCCATCTACCATTTTGGCTATAAGGTTGCCCGTGATTTCAAACAAGCCATTCACTGGTATTCACGAGCGATAGCAAAAGGACATGTTAAAGCTCTCGTGAACCAAGGCTATATTTATATCGTTGAAGGCATTCCTCAGAATATCATCAAAGGAATTGAATTATGGGAAGAAGCCGCTCGGGCTAAAGACGTGAAAGCTCTTTATAACCTCGGGATATATTACAAAAATCCACGAAGATTTAACCTGAGTGGAAACATCCACAGTCCAATGGTTGATGACAATCTGATAATAAAATGGTTTCGAGAAGCGGCAGAACAAGGAGACAGCGATTCACAAGGGGCACTCGGGATATTTTTACTCGAGAACGATATTGACAAAAATGCAGGGCTTCACTGGCTCCATTTAGCAGCCTCACAAGGCATAAACATTTACCAATATTACCTAGCTACCATCAAATTAAGCTCGGGGAATATAGACGAGGCAATCTCATGGTATCAAAAAACGAACTGGAGCGGGGCTAAATACAATTTGGGATTAATATACCTTTTAGGATTAAGTACTACCGGTATCAATCACGAGTTAGCTTACAAGTATCTTATAGAAGAGGAAGATGTCCCATCACATGAACCTCATTGGGAATATCAATACTATAATTTCCCTTACAAATTCAAGATGTATAAACAAAAAAAAGGGGAAGATGTTGACGAGCTAACGCTATTCAAAAAATTTTGCAAGGAAACAAAATTTAAACATGTTTACCCGAACACGAGTTTAAATGAAGTGTACCATAGTCAGTTAAAGTGTTACTTGAATGATTTTTTTTTAGAAGATTCCAAACTTATTAACAACAGCCCCTCGTCTCTTAGACCTTACAAGGAAATCAAGCCTTTGGAAGAGAAGCATGTTTTAAAAGATTGCTTGATAAAGTTTTCCCAACAAGAACTAGAACAAATAAAAGAAACTTTATTTAATCATTCAATTGCCTTAAAAAAATACTACTCGAAAATCGAAGATATAAACATGTTCTCGTTCGCGGGAACCACTCGCGTGATTGATAGCGTGCAAGAATACTTCGATTGTGTCCTAGAGAAAAAATTCCAGTATTACATGAATATTATAGCTGGAGAAACCAACCCTGTTTCCATTCGAAAAGATGAAAAGGGGATTTTGGATTTCGTACCCGACCGTACCCCTCTTTGGTCTATTCAAAGAATTGATGAATTTCACGCTTTCGAGGAAGAACATATTTTTATACACGTAGATGATACTCGTTATTATTATTACCATAACCCTAAATACTGGTATCAAATACCCTGCGACCTTCCTCCCAAGTACAAAGAATACACCACGAATTCTTTACCAGACAATCTCAGGATAAGGTTACAAGGAGTACCTTATTTTGATAACGGTCAAGAATCATATTTACAATCTCTATTGATAGATGAATTATTTCCTATTTTCGGTTACAAGTTCATCGAGAAAAAAAGAGAGGAAGCATTAAGGACTAAACACGTCTTCTATCATCAAGACGAGGTACTAATCGTTTATCATAAACGTGAAAACTGGTGCGTGATTGAAGAGTATACTGGAAATACAAGTATTCGCATTTACAAAATAATACTTGAACATCAATATGATTCTACAAAAAAATTCGTGTACAATCTAGCGGATATTGTTGAGACTAGGAAGCGAGAAAAAATAAAATCACCCCTAAGCCTGATAGATTTGGTGCAAATAGGATTTGATTCCCTAGAACCAGATAACGATATAAAAAAGACAAGCGAGGAATACATGCTAGTCGAATTACAAAAAAAAGCAAAAACAGGGGACGTCCAAGCACAATATTCTCTAGCACGAGCTCTCGAGAAAGCAGGGAAAACATTCGAGAAAGAATGTTTCAAATGGTACAAGATTACCGCCAAGCAAGGATTTGCGCCCGCTCAATATCACCTAGGAATGATATTTGAAAAAGGTCTCGGGGTTATTCCCGATAAAAGGAAAGCCCTTCAGTGGTATAGTTTAGCGGCAATCCAACAAGATTTCGAAGTATCTACTTTGGCACGAGAAAAAGTTGACAACTTGCAATAATACTTCTCTAAAAAGAAAACTTATCCCCCAAATGGAGAAGTGAAATAAAAACATAACATATAAATAACGAGAAATGGAATAGAACATTACTACAAGCACAATTTTAACTAGTTATAGATACTCACTCTATACTTTTGGGTAAATTAAAGAAAAACAGGTTTACTTTAAACTAAATAGACATGATTACAAAAAAAATTATTACATACAATCCCTATCATACAATTAAAGAAAATGCTATAAACAATAATGTAACAGAAAGTAGCATTCGTAAATATATCAAGGTCCACAATATTGATAGGAACTTTGAAACGGCAAATGTAAAAATAGAAAGAATCAAAGATGTATTATCACGCAATCCTAAGGCCTCAATTCAAGTTTTAATGCAAGAATGTAACTTGTCGCGAAATACTGTAAAAAAATACCTTTCGTATGCCCAAGGAGAAAAATACCTGTCAAAATATAATACCAAAAAGGTATCAATTTTTGACACTATTCGAGCCGACCATGATTTTTACACCACTGATGCTCGGGCGGTAAAAGCCTTGTTAAATGTCGAAAAATTCAACGACATAATACTTGACCCATGTTGTGGTACGGGCTCAATTGTTCAAGTGTTGAAAGAAAGAAATTATACAGTACGAGCCACGGATTTAATATACCGGGGGTGCGGGGAGGGCAATATTGACTTTTTAAACGATGATTTTCCTGCCTATGTCTTCGACATTATTATGAATCCCCCGTACACAAGAACAATTGATTTCATACAAAAAGCATTATCTCTTGCTAAACAAAAAGTTGCAGTACTCTTACCCTTATCTTATATTGAATCGCAAGAAAGATACGAAAAGATTTATAGTAAATCGCCACCTAGCACAATATATGCCTTCATCAACCGGATACAAATCAAGAAAGGAGATGTTTCTAATGGCAATACCAAAGCAAACATGAAGGCATACGCTTGGTATGTTTGGGATAAAGGCCACAAGGAAAGTACTATCTTGCACTGGATTCATGCGTAAAATAGTAAAATACGCTGTTACACACATTATGCAATTCAGATTCAACGCTTATGAACACGGCAACTCTAAAAAGTTTGCGCAAAAAAACAAACGAATACAACCTTACAAAGTCTTTTTTCAATACGATAATTCTATATATTTGTAAAATAGACATTTTTATATGAAAACAAATAGGAAATTAACATTTATAGATTTATTTGCAGGTGCAGGCGGATTGTCAGAAGGTTTCATCAGAGCAGGTTTTAGCCCGTTAGCCCATATTGAGATGGACAAGTACGCTTGCAACACCTTAAAAACAAGAACAGCATATCATTATTTGAAATCTATTGGCAAATTATCTATTTACGAGAAATACTTACGAGAAAAACAAGAAAAAGAAGATGGGAGTAAGTTGTGGAATCAAGTTCCTCAAGATATTATCAATACAGTAATACAAGCTACTATTGGAGAAAAAACCATCAGTGACATATTTTCAAAAATCGATAATTTGATAAAACACTCAAGTGTTGATATTATTATAGGCGGTCCTCCCTGCCAAGCTTATTCTATCGCAGGCAGGGCTAGAATGGGTAAAGCTGCAGAACAAGACCCCCGTAACGAACTCTACAAATTTTATGTGAGATTTTTAGCACATTATCGGCCAAAAATGTTCGTTTTTGAAAACGTTTTAGGTATACGTTCTGCTAAAAAAGGCAAACCATTTCTTGATTTGCAACGATTAGTTCGAGAACTCGGTTACGAAATTGAGTGGAAAGTTCAAATCGCCTCCCAGCATGGAGTTCTACAAAACCGTCAACGTGTTATTATCATTGGATGGCAAACAAAAGATGAAAATAATAAACAAACAAGTTTTCATTACCCAGACTTAAAACCAGAAATAAATACCTATCAAGTCCTAAAAGATTTATTTTCAGACCTACCAGAAAGAAAGGCTGGAGAAGGTAAGTTATGCGAACCCATCGCATATACAAAATCACTTTCAGAAATGCCATATTTAAAAAAAGCCAACATTCGTACAACACTCAATTTTACGACACAACATATTGCTCGACCTCATAATGAAAATGACCGTGAAATTTATAAAATGGCTATTGAGAAATGGCTAAATAACAAAGAAAGACTCAATTATTCTAAGTTACCTTCTCGTCTTCAACACCATAAAAACAAAAAAAGTTTTCTCAATCGTTTTAATGTTGTTGACCCATTCGGCTATAGCCATACGGTTGTTGCACATATAGCAATGGATGGCCATTATTACATTTATCCAACATTAAATCCTACTATCGAGAATGTCCGCTCAATAACAATACGCGAAGCTGCACGTCTACAATCATTCCCCGATGATTATTACTTTGAAGGCAGTAGAAGTGCAGCATTTAAACAGATTGGTAATGCCGTCCCCGTAGTACTAGCATACAAAATTGCAAAAGAACTTCAAAAACAATTTTAGCTCATGGATTATAGTAATTTACAAAAAGCCGAGGCGACACCAGAAGCAGCCTCAATGATTGAAACTTTTCGGGCTATCGGGTACAATCTTGAAACAGCAATTGCCGATATTATTGACAACTCGATTTCTGCAAAAGCGAAAAACATATATATAAATCGCATCTGGAGAGGAGACAAATCCATCATTACCATAAAAGATGACGGCTTGGGCATGACTTCCGAAGAGATTATTCAAGCTATGCGCCCTGGAGCACAAAACCCTCTTTCTGAACGCTCCGAAACAGATTTAGGGCGATTTGGACTTGGACTAAAAACAGCATCATTTTCTCAATGCCGAAAATTATCCGTACTTAGCAAGCGTTATGAAACATCTGCAGCATTTTGGACTTGGGATTTAGACTACGTTGCATACAGCAAAAAATGGGAATTACTTCACTGGCTTCCAGAAGAATTCATCAACGACCTCGATAATCAAAAATCTGGAACACTTATCATTTGGACTGATTTGGACAGAATAATCCCTCTATATACTGAACCTACAAATGAAAATATAAAACACAAATTTTCCCTTTCAATGGATAAAGTGAAAACACATCTTGCCATGACATTTCACCGTTTCATTGAAGATAAATCTATAAAAATATTTTGGTGTGGACACGAGATTGAAGCTTGGAATCCGTTTTGCATAGATGAGCAAAAAACTCAACCTCAACCGACAGAAAATATTAATGGTGGCATTACGATGAAAGGATTTGTACTACCACATAAAAATAATTTTTCTACAGAGCAAGCATATAAAAGAGCTGAAGGTAATAACGGATGGATTGCACTACAAGGTTTCTATGTTTATCGGGGAAAACGTTTATTATTAGGAGGAGATTGGCTCGGTCTTTTTCGAAAAGAAGAAGCTTACAAATTGGCTCGAATACAAATTGATATACCCAATAATCTTGATTCTGATTGGCAAATTGATATAAAAAAATCTAAAGCATATCCACCTTCTATCTATAGAGAACAGCTGGAATCTTATGCAAAATCCGTCCGGAAATTAGCTATTGAAGTTTATAAACATAGAGGTAAAATAATAGCACAACGAGCCGGACAATCGTTCCAACCTCTCTGGAAAGAGAAAAAAAAAGATAACAAATGGTCTTTCATTATTAATCGAGAACATTTGATGATTCAAAATCTAAAAAAACTTGCGAAAGAAAAACCGGAACAAGCTATTGAAACACTTTTAAAATTCTTGGAAGAAACAATCCCGACAAAATCAATTTATATAAATGAAGCTCAGGGAGAAGAACACCAAACAACACCGTTTACGGATATAGATATAAATGTTATCAAGCAAACCCTTGCACTAATGTATAAAAATGAATTAGTTTTAGGGAAAAACCAAGAACAAGCAAAAGCATATCTTAAAACGATAGAACCATTTAACAATTATGAAGAACTAATCGACAATTTATAATATGGATAATTTTCAAGTTGCAGTAGAAATTTGCCAATCTATAATTGGCAGAAAGACAAACGTTACTGATGAGGAAATCAATAATGCCATCAGACAAGTAAAAAAAATTTGCGCCAATGTCGAAACAGAAAAATTAAAAAATGATTTACTGTCAATGTATAGTATCCAAATTGATACATTTCAGATTTTAGAAGGTAAAGAACGTAGGGAACCTTGGCTTAAAGATTTTAAAGCAAATAAAAAATCCGATTGGGCATTCTGGTTGCGCTACACATCATATTTGGAAAAGCAAAAGAAATTTGCCCCAAGTATTATTATGCAACTAGATAATTTAACTGACAAAATACTAGATAAACTATTTAACCCGCAGCGTTCTGATATTCAAATAAACAAAAAGGGATTAGTAGTCGGTCAAGTACAATCAGGTAAAACCGCTAATTACACTGGACTTATTTGTAAAGCTGCAGACTCCGGCTTTAACCTGATAATTATTTTAGCTGGTATCCATAACAATCTACGAAGCCAAACTCAAACCCGACTTGATGAAGGCTTTCTCGGCTTTGATACTCAATTTGAAAGAGTATACGCCAATAATCAAAAAAATAAAATTGGAGTTGGCCTCATTCCTGGTTTTTCCACAGCCATTGCAAATTCTATAACAACAAGTGCAGAAAAAGGAGATTTCACAAAAAAGGCCGCCCAAACATTAGGAATAAATTTCAATACACCACAACCATTATTACTAGTTGTCAAAAAAAATGTTGCTGTATTAAAACGTTTGCATGTTTGGCTACAGACACAAACAATTGATAATAAAATAGCAGATAAAACTCTTTTAATGATTGATGACGAAGCTGACAACGCATCAATCAACACTAACAAAAGAGAAAATAATCTTGACCCAACAAAAATAAATGAAAATATTCGTAAAATTATTTCATTATTTAATCGCTCTGCTTACGTTGGATACACTGCCACTCCATTTGCAAATATCTTTATCCCTCAAGATAAAGAAGATTTATTTCCCCGAGATTTTATTATTAATATCCCCGTACCAACAAACTATATCGGCCCAGAAAAGGTTTTCGGAACATCTATTATTCCAAATGAAACTGATGATGATTTACTACCAATAGTTTCTCCAATTAATGATTATGAATCTTTTGTTCCACAAGGGCACAAAAAAGATGACAGCAAACCAACATTCAATGATATTCCAGAGTCATTAAAAACTGCAATAAAATCTTTCATCATTACTTGTGCCATTCGTATCGCAAGGGGGCAAGAAACAAAACATAATTCAATGCTTATACACGTTTCCCGCTTTCAAACATGGCAGAATCATATTAAGGAATTGGTAGAAAAACTATTTCATTATTACAAAAGCGAAATTGAAGCAAATGATGCTTCAACAATGAAAGAATTTCAGCAATTATTAGAAGTCGACACTCCACAATACAAATCATTCAAAACAGTTACAACAGAAATTCTGTCCTCTCGACTACATGATATTGACAATTGCTTGATTATTCACTCATGGGAAGAAATCAAACCTTTACTCTATAAAGCTGTTCAAAAAATCGAAGTGAAATCTATTAATGGAAGTTCCGGTGATAGTCTGACATATTATGAATACGAAAAAACAGGGATTTCCGTCATTGCCATTGGTGGAGACAAACTTTCACGAGGATTAACCTTGGAAGGCCTTTCTATAAGTTATTTTTTAAGAGCATCAAAAATGTATGACACTTTACTACAAATGGGACGTTGGTTTGGATATCGTCCTGGTTATGTTGATTTATGTCGTCTATATACAAGTACAGAACTTAATGAATGGTTTCGACATATCACAATTGCAAGTGAAGAATTAAAAGAAGAATTCAATTACCTAGCCGAATCAGGAGGTACTCCTGAGAATTATGCTCTAAAAGTACGAACACATCCTGGGTGTTTACAAATCACGTCTCTCGTAAAAATGCGTTACACACAACAAATAGACATATCGTGGTCAGGACGTTTGATTGAAACGTATCAACTTCCAATGGATAGAGGGAAAAAGAAAAAGAATCTTATTGCAACAGACTATTTATTATCAAATCTTGGTAAATATGAACAAAATAATAATAATTACCTCTGGCGCAACATTTCCCCGGAAATTATCTGCGACTACTTTACAAAATTTAATGTTGCAGATGGATTAAAAAAAGTTAATTTAGATTTAATCTGTACATATATACGAGACCTTATAAAGGAAAAAGAATTAACCTCATGGAGTGTTGTTTTAATGAATAAAGACAAAACTACCGTACGACATAAATTTTCAAACGGAATCACGGTTGGTTGTTTTGACCGTAATCGTGCAGATGATACAGACAAAAATACATATTACATTCGTAAAAATCATATTGTCGGTCATCAACAAGATGAATTTATTGATTTAGACGAGACGTTATTAAATGATGCATTAAAAAGAACACTACAATACAAAAAAGACAATGGACAAATTTGGAACAAGAATTACCCTGCACCTGAAATTGTACGCCAAGAATTTAGACCTCCAACAAGCCCTCTCTTGCTTATTTATCCTCTCAATCCTATATGCGCAAATGTGAAAGACTTACAAGAAAATATAATTGCAGATACAATTACATTTAACCAAGAAGATGAACCATTCATTGGTTTTGCAATCTCATTTCCTAATAGCAAATCTCGAATTGCAATTTCCTATAGAGTCAATCAAGTTGCGGAATTTGCAGAAACAGAAGATATGTTTGACGCTACAAATGACAATATATATGATGAGCAATAAATATATATCCCAAATCTGGGCAATATTAGAAAAAGAAAAAAATATAGGACTCGTTAAACGGCTTTATCCGAACGCTACTCGGGCTCATATTTATGCAACCTATCAATATCCTGAAGGATACTATGGCATTGCGTTTACTTTTAACAAAAAAATCCATATAGACATCTCTTCTTTCAATAATTTAAAAGAATTAAAAATATTACTCGTTCCAGATTCAACCTTTGCTAATTCCCATTTGTTGATAATTCAACTACTCCAAGCCAATAATTGTAGTATTTTTGAAGCTTTATGTGAGAATCTTATACAATCAACGCCGCCAACAAGTTCAGAAGAGGAAATTGCCAAAACTGTTGTTAACCAACTAGAAAAGTGGAAAACATTATTTGATAAAAATAATTCAACAGGCCTTACCTCTGCTGAACAACAAGGACTTTATGGAGAACTTCATTTTTTACAAAAATTTCTTTCATTAAAAATAAATCCACGTGATATATTACATACTTGGGTTGGAGCAGATAAAGCTCTACGTGATTTTCAAGGAGATAATTGGGCATTAGAAGTTAAAACGACTTCAACTAATAATCCTCAAAAAATTATTATAAATGGAGAAAGGCAATTAGATGAAACTCTTTTAAAAAAACTCTTTTAAAAAACCTCTTTCTATACCATCTATCCGTCGAGATTTCAAACGGAAATGGTCAAACGTTGTGTCAAAAAGTTCTAGAGATTCGAAAAATTCTTGAACATGATATATCTGTACTATCTATATTTAACGCAAAACTATTTGAAGCTGGTTACTTCGATAAACACGAATCACTATATCAAAAAAGACATTACCAAACTAGAGATGAAAACTACTACAAAATAGAAAATGAATTTCCCCGAATAAAAGAAAATGAATTACGTAAAGGAATTAGTGATGTAAAATACACCATTATCCTTGCCATATGCAATGAGTACTTGGTAAATGAGAATCAAATTTTCAATATACTAAAAAATCATGAATGAAATAAATAAATTCTATCAATCCTTAATACAGGATATCATTGCTTTTCAAGCAAGCGATGAAGAAGGAGACACTCAAGAACAAATTTTCACTCGCATTGCTATATATATGTTGTCAGATGCGGGAGAAACAGAAAATGCAAATGTAGCATATGATGAGAAAGATTTTGGGAAAAAGGGTCAACATAAAATAAACGCTTACGCCTTATCTGAAAATTACGAAACAGTAGACTTATTTATCTCCATTTTTGAAAATACCAACGAAATCAGAACCATCGCAAAATCAGATATCGATACCGCCACCAAACGAATCACTAATTTTTTCCGTAAAGCTATCTATAATGATTATGTAAATGAAATCGCAGAATCTTCTCAAATTTTTGAATTTGCCAATACCTTGGCTAACTACTCTGAATTAAAGGAAAATCTCGTACGTGTAAACGCATTTATCCTTACCAATGGTATATACAAAGGAGATATTCCTCAAAATACCCAAATATGCGGTTATAATGTGTTTTATCGAATAGTCGATTTAAATTTTCTATACAAAATCTCAGAACAAGCTCATGTACCAATTGAACTTGATTTCGAAAACTTTGAAGGAGAAAAATTTGATATTCCATGCCTTGCTGCAAACATCAATAACTCAAACTATAAAGCATATATTGCTATTATTTCTGGCACTTGTTTAGCAAAATTATATGAATGTTACGGGGCAAGATTACTAGAACAAAATGTTCGTTCATTTTTGCAATTCACCGGAAAGATTAACAAAGGAATCCGAGCTACAATCAAAAATGAACCTCATATGTTCCTTGCATTCAATAATGGAATCGCAGCGACAGCCGACCATATTGAATTAGATGACACAAATCATTTTATTAGAAAAATCAATAACTTACAAATAGTAAATGGAGGACAAACAACTGCTTCGATTTATAATTCTGCAAAAAAAGACAAAGCCGATATTTCAAATATCTTTGTTCAGGTTAAGTTCTCCATTATAGAAAAACAAGAGTTGTATAGTGATATTGTTTCTCGTATCTCTCGATATGCTAACACTCAAAATAAAGTTAATGATGCTGATTTTTCTGCAAATAATCCTGCATTAATCGCCATTGAAAAACTGTCTCGTTATATTCTTTCACCAACAACACCTAGAACCAACATTCAAACATGTTGGTTCTTCGAACGTGCTAGAGGACAATATAAAACATTACGGAGTCGTGAAGGTTTTACCGTTTCACGACAAAAAGCATTCGACCTAAAATATCCAAAGAACCAAATGTTCACAAAAACTGAATTGGCAAAATATATTAATGCCTACCAAGAAGTTTGGAACGGGAAAAAACTTGCAATTGGTCCACACATTGTTGTTAGAGGTAACGAAAAGAATTATGCACGTTTTATCAACGACAATTTACCTGCTAATATCAAGTTTATAGACAACATCTATTTTGAAGACACCATTGCAAAAGCTATATTATTCAAAAGTACAGATAAACGTTACGGGACAAAAGTCAGTGGAAACAACATCGGAGAAATGAAACAAGTCGTTGTACCTTATGCGATTTCACTGCTCAATATCATTACGAATAATCGACTTAATCTATACAAAATTTGGAAAAATCAGCAAATTTCTCAACAACTTTCAGATTTTCTTTATAAATTGATGAAACAAGTTAACCAATTTATTCTTGATAAATCACCTATTTCACATTACATTGAATGGGCTAAAAAAGAAGAATGCTGGAATCAAGTTAAAGAATATGAATGGGATATCAATATTAATGAGATAAGTGCAGATTTAATTGATGTTAGTAATCCACCAAAACGCAACACAATTAGCACAAATGAAAAATCGGAAGACTCTCGTCAACATGAAGAAAACATTATCCGTTCTATTCCCTTTTCTCTATGGAAAAAAATTGAAGAATGGGGTCAAGATAGCGGTTTTCTTACTATCAATCAACAATCAAACGCAAGTAGTATAGCATATAAAATAAAAAATAATCGAATTCTTACAGATAGTGACCGCACCAAAGCTATGACAATATTTGACATTGTTTGTAAAAATAATATCGAATTATTAGAGGAAGCCGATGAGCTAGCTGCAAAAGACAAAATGTTATCAAGCCCCCTTGAAAAGCAAAATAAAAATTTATCGATTGACGATATTTCTTTAGAACTCATTCAAAAAATGGTTGCATGGGACAAGCAACATCGTATACTTGATGATTGGAAATGGAAAGCCATGAACGATGTCATTTGCGAAGGAAAAGTACTAACAGAAAGGATGAAATATGCATTCCGCTACAATTTAGAAAAATTAAAAAAAGCGGGATTCCCTTTTAATAAATAGGTAATACACAGATTAAAATATTACGAAATAAACTCTTTTATATTTCCCAGCATAAATATTTGAATATCAAAAAAAAATATTATCTTTTCATGGCATCACAAAATGATGCCATTCTTTATTGTACATAATTGTGTGAAAAAATTACGCATTTACGCATATACACAGCATATAAATTCAACGATTGCGAATATCATTTATTCTGTAACTTGAAATTAAGTTTCTCTCGTTCTATTTCAGCTTTTAATTGTTCTTCCGTTGGTAAATAAAGTTTATACTTTGAAGCAAACAACTGTTCGCTCCCGTGAAGCATAGAATAACGTGCAACATCCGCATCCGTTTCCGTACAAAGCACAATCCCTATCGTAGGATTATCCCCCTCACTTCTTTTCAAATCATCATACATTCGCACGTACATATCCATTTGACCAATATCTTGATGAGTTATTTTATTGACCTTCAAATCAAGTAGAACAAAACATTTCAAGATATAATTATAAAAAACCAAATCAATATAGTATTCATTTGTTTCTGTTCTAATCAATTGTTGTCTTTCAACAAAAGCAAATCCTTTACCTAACTCCAAAATAAATTTTTGTAATTTATCAATTATTGCCATTTCTAGTTCAGCCTCTACAAATCCTTTATTATTGGGCAAATTCAGAAATTCAAGGACATACGGATTTTTTATAAACGAGTATTTATCAGCCTGTAAGCTTGCCGTTTTCTCCTGCATTTCATTCTCTACACAAATTTTATTCCCCGACATCAAAAGACGTTCATAATAAAGAGTAGAAATATTACGGTCAAGAGTACGAACACTCCATGAGTTTTCAGAAGCTTCTCGCAGATAATAATCACGGGCTTGCATATTATCTACTTTCATAATACGCTGATAATGTGACCATGTCAAATTCGCCAGACGCGTCTGGCGAATTGGGTAATCTGGAAAAGTCAAATAAAATTGTCGGAAATTTTTTAAATTTGATACAGAAAATCCCCTTCCCAAATCCCGCATCAAAACCTCTGCCAGCTGCACTAATATTTGCCGACCATACTCGGCTCGTTCTTTCCCTTTTTGCTCTTCCTCAACAATTCTTTTCCCAACCAACCAATAAGCGTTCGTCATCATAGAATTTATTGCCGCATAAGCTCCATTTCTCGCTTCTTCTAAAATTCTACGCACATCTTGAACAAATTTCGTTTCAGACATTGATAATGATTTTCCCTTTTCCATAACAACAATTTTATCCTCTACAAATGAACCAAATATATATCAAAACGACAATTATTTTTTCATTCTTCTCAATATCTCCGGATGATTTTGGATTAATATTCTCTTAATCTCACTTTTCAAATACCGAGGTCGACCATTAGCATCGGTTCGTTTAATTTTTCCTTCCCTTTCCCAAGTATTTACTGTTACACGACTTATCTCAAATATTCTACACAAATCTGCAATCGTTAATAAATCCCCATACCTAGCAAGCAAACCCATATATTCATCATCCCCCTTCTCGCATTCTTCTTTCTTTTTTTCTGGCACAATTCGACGAGAAAAATTATTTATCAAACCAAGTAACTTCTCTCTTGTTTTCTCTACATAAGCAAATTGTATTTGACTCATGTTTCTAAAAAATACAAGGCAGGACAATTCATTTCGTAAACAAACGTTCCTATTTCCTACTTTTATATCCTCTTGTATTGCTTCTATACATCCATCAAATCCACACAAATGTTGTGATAATTCCTCCTCTATCGATTGAGCATCTAATAATAACATATTCAGATATTGTAAAACCTCTTCTTTATGTAATATTACTTCAACCGCTATTTTATCTCTTAACTCATCAAAAAAATCCGAAAAACATTTTTCCAAGAATCGATTATACGCCTCTTCTCCTTCCACCCCAGAAACATTATTATAAAAATGTTTCTCCGCATTCACGTTTACATCCGTTGGCGATAATTCAAAACGCCTCAATTCTACAAACAACTTATTTCCCATCTTTTTTTTCTTTTACTCTTTTACTTATTTTATCGGCATTTTCCTCTCGTGCAATCTTTATATATTTCATAAAATTATCTATAGACTTATGACCAGTTATAAGCATTAAATTATAAGCTGGAATATCGTAAATATTATAAAGATTCGTAGCTGCACTTCTTCTCCCAGTATGGCTACTTATCAACTTGTATTTAGGTTCTGTAAATTGTCTAGTTTCACCACCTTTAGTTGCAAAATATGTAACAGTATTCGTAATTCCAGCCAATCTAGCTATCTCCTTTATTGCATCATTCAATTTCTGAGATGTAATACGAGGAAAATCATAATTATATTTTTCTGCAATAGCTATCAACTCATCATACACGATAGGGATTGTCACCCGATTTTTTGTTTTCTGCGTTGGCATATCAATTACCCAAGTCCCTTCCGCCGTTGTCGTAAAACAACTCCTATCTATTTTCTTATAATCACTCACCCTAAGTGCCGTGTAACAACCAATCAAGAACATATCTCTATATTTATCCAACACGGCATTTTCCCCACTCAATTCCACATCGTATATTTTCCTTAACTCTTCCTCTGTCAAATAAACGGCAAAGGCATCTTCTTTAGGTTTGATGAAATACTTTTTGGTATGTTCAACACTAGTACTAACCCCTCTACTTAAAGCCAATCCCATCAACATTTTCAAGTTTTTGACATGTTTTCCTATCGTATTAGGACTCAAATCTTCTTTGTAAAAATCAAACTCCACGTATTCAACTTCAAAGGTTAAAAAGCGAATAAAATCATCATACCAATCATTATCAATTGAATTAAAATATGTTACCTTACCCCTAATCACATCAAACATCTCCAACATATTTAAAAAATAACGATAGGAAGTTATCGTTCCAGAAGAATATTTCTCTTTTGTTTTAGGTATCAACAACTCTCCTTGCTCCATCTCGCTTATCACATCTTTAGTAAATTGAGATACAGTCATCTCTTCCACCTTTTTTCCAACCTTAAAACCTAATCGTATCTTTACTTGCTCCTTCCAACACTCGGGAGTAACCACTATTTGGTTCACCCGAACATATTCTTTTATTTCCGCACAAACACCTATCACTTTCTTCATGAAAGCATCTATAGCACGTACATTAGCTGTTTCATGTCTCAACGAACGAGGAATACTTGTTGCTAATACAGGTCTTTTATTAACCTTATCCCAGAGTTTAGGTAGTATTTTATATACTTCTTCTGTCACCGGGTCTACTAAATTATACACCACTTCCTGAGAATTAAAATACACCCGTAAACGAATCTCGCTAGGCTTATCTCCATGCGGATGCTTTAATGAAAATTGAGGGTCATACTTTGACATAGATAGCATACATTTCTTTCATTAACAACAAATATACAAAATTGGTACGGTATTTGGTACGGTATTTACTTCATTTTTTTGTACATTTTTGTAAAGATACACTTTTACATATTTATCAAAAATACTACTAATCAATTGATTATCTTTACAATTACGTTCAAAATTGTAAAGTACTGAAAAGTATTTTAAAGTCCAAGTGGGACCACTTGTTTATACAACAAACTCGCTGAAAATCAGCGAGTTTTTCTTTTTATAGTACGGTATTTGGTACACTATCGTTGATTCCCCTTTCATGGATCAACAGCAAAATCCGTAATTTAGGTACACATCTCTGTAATTTATATACAAGCAGGACACAGGAAGCGATGTAATTTTGTAACATAAAATTATGAATACAACATACTGGAATAATCATTGTAAAAAATCATATTATGGCAAAAAGAATTTTAATTCTCTCTTCCAGTCCCCGGAAAGGCGGAAACTCCGACACTTTGTGCGATGAATTTTTGCGGGGAGCTAAAGAAGCAGGACATGACGTTGAAAAAATTTTCTTACGAGATAAAAAGATCAACTACTGCACGGGATGTAGCACGTGTAGCCTGTATCACAAACCCTGTCCGCAAAAAGATGATGCAGCGGAAATCATTGACAAGATGGTGGCAGCAGACGTTATCGTCATGGCAACACCCGTCTATTTTTACACGATGAGTGCCCAGATGAAAACCTTGATCGACCGATGCTGCGGTCTCTACACGGAAATGAACGACAAAGAATTTTATTTCATCATCACGGCAGCTGAAGATAATAAAGAAAACATGATGCGCACCGTGGACACGTTCCAAGGATTTCTTGATTGCTTGGAAAATCCCACCATCAAAGGGGTTGTCTTCGGGCTAGGCGTATGGCACGTCGGGGAAATCAAAGGCCACCCGGCCATGCAAGAAGCGTATGAAACAGGAAAACGAGTATAAATTTAGAAAACTATGTACTTAGAAAACATTAACTCCCCGGAAGACGTGAAGCGTCTTCCCATCGAAAATTTAAATATACTGGCGGATGAAATTCGTCACGCCCTACTAACCAAACTAAGTGCCCATGGCGGACACATCGGGCCTAACCTGGGAATGGTCGAGGCCACGATAGCCCTACATTACGTGTTCAACTCTCCGGTGGACAAAATCGTGTATGACGTGTCGCATCAAAGCTACACCCACAAAATGTTAACCGGGCGTAAAGATGCTTTCCTTCACGCGGAAGAGTACGATGACGTGTCCGGTTATACCAACCCGCAAGAAAGCAAACACGACTTCTTCACGATCGGTCACACGTCAACCTCCGTAAGCCTCGCCTGCGGGTTAGCCAAAGCCCGAGATTTAAAAGGGGATCATGAAAATATTATCGCCGTGATTGGCGACGGTTCCCTGAGTGGCGGAGAAGCCTATGAAGGGCTAAGCAATGCCGCGGAAACAGGCACCAACCTGATCGTGGTCGTTAATGACAATGAAATGTCTATTGCCGAGAATCATGGCGGTTTGTACCAAAACTTGAAAACCTTGAGGGACACGGACGGCCAAGCGCCTTGCAATTTTTTCAAATCGCTCGGACTTGATTATATTTACGTGAAAGATGGGAACGATATTGCCGCCTTGATACACGCCTTCACGCAAGTAAAAGACGCTTCCCATCCCGTCGTCGTGCATATCCACACGCTAAAAGGAAAGGGGTACACTCCCGCGGAAACCTACAAGGAAAAATTCCACTGGGGTATGCCGTTCAAACTGGAAACCGGAGAACCTTTGTCTAACGGGGGAAACACGGAAGATTACGGCAACCTGACGGGAAAATTCCTGCTGGAACAAATACAAAAAGATCCTACCGTGGTAGCCATCTCTTCGGGTACTCCCGCGGTAATCGGTTTTAATCCCGAACGCAGGCAACAAGCCGGGAAACAATTCGTTGATGTGGGAATAGCCGAAGAACACGCCGTGGCTCTTGCATCCGGCATCGCGGCCAATGGTGGGAAACCCGTGTATGGGGTTTACAGCACGTTTATCCAGCGGTGTTACGACCAACTGTCACAAGATTTGTGTATCAACCGAAACCCGGCAACTAGCGCGCAGGTATCCATATCGGAGTCGAAAAAGCGAGCAGCAGAACGGCAATTGCATTTGACAACAATTTGACATCAAAGTTCATGACAAATTCAATCAATTTGTTACACATCGTTTGTATGTGTCCATTGAGTTTTGGCCGTTTCTTGCATATAATGCACTTGTAACCGGCAATACCAACCATCCGATGTCGTCTATTGTGTGGGACGGCGTTGGAAATCTTACGAAAGGGGTAAAGTAACATGGGTCTTATTCAGACTGGTCTTGGCATCGCTTCCGATATCCTCGGCAAGTGCGGTGAGGACAAGGCGAAGGCGATCGTTGATGCGATCTCCGATGCGCTGCCGAACTGGCTCGCCATGTAATTTGC
>OLIS01000573.1_pt1 | contig 28878 bp, 24 predicted proteins | sample 1601351 | NCBI WGS metagenome assembly OLIS01 (sample SAMEA2452122, study PRJEB22498) | human gut metagenome | biome: human feces; feature: human gut; material: feces | place: Australia | collected 2012
ACAGCAAGAACAACATTCTTGCTCAGGCTGGACAGTCTATGCTTGCACAGGCTAACCAGGCTAACCAGGGTGTTCTTACACTCCTTCAGTAATTTAGGCAGTATGTAGCTAATACATAAGAACAGCTTATTTATAAAGGTTTGTCGATACACATTAAATACATTTAGTATGTAATCGTTATAATCCCCCATTCATACAACCCATGTGAGTATGAATGGGGGATTTATTTTTATTTAATTGTAATTATTTTGCTAAATATTTTATTGAAAAGAGAGGATGCATTTATAATTCTGAATATATTAAAAGCAGACTGTTAATGATGTCCGTTAATGATTTGTTGAAACAAAAATATTACCAATTACAACATTTATCCTGCAACATACAACAAGCGTATAAAAAATATATTGTAAATATACAGCAAATATGTTTATATAATACCAATACTATTATTACTAGTATGACAATAAAAAACGTAATTAAATTAGTAATAAAATTAGTAATGAAATTAAAAGTACGGAGGGGATATGAATTTGAAGTTAAACAGAAAGTTCAAGGATACATTGTTCAGGAAGGTTTTCAATAATAAGAGGGATTTGTTAAGTTTATACAACGCGTTGAACAATACAGAACATACGGATGAGAGCCTGATTACAATTAACACGATAGAGGATGCGATATACATAGGGTATAAGAATGATATTTCATTTATTATTAACAGCGAATTGAATCTTTATGAGCATCAGAGCAGCGTGAATCCCAATATGCCTGTAAGAGGGCTGATTTATTTTGCTGAGCTGTATAAGGGCTACATAGAGCAGAATAATCTGCTTATATATAATGAGCGGCTTGTTAAGCTACCATTTCCAAGATATGTTGTTTTTTATAATGGAACGGAGGATGAACCAGAGGAACAGGAATTAAGATTGTCAGATTCATTTGTACAGGTGCCTGAGGGGGAAGCACAGAGAACGGATATAGTAGAAGCAGAAGCTAATAAACCTAGCGTAGAAGTAACTGTACAACTACTTAATATCAACTATGGGTGTAATCAGGAGTTGCTGGAAAAGTGCCAGAAGCTGATGGAGTATTCCAGATTTATTGCACTTGTAAGAGTGAAAAGTGATATGTTGACGGAGGAATATAAGAAAGAAATGAAATCAGTTAATAAGAAAGAAATATTTGCAGAGGCCGTAGCACTTGCAATTGATGAGGCAATACGCGATAATGTATTAAAGGATATCCTTAGTAAAAATATGGCGGAGGTGACCGATATGTTATTGACAGAGTTTGATGAAAAGGCATATATAGAGGGCGTGAAAAAGCAGAGTTATGAGGAAGGAGAGATGATAGGAGAAGCAAGAGGGAAGGCAAAAGGAGAGGCAATAGGAGAAGCGATAGGAGAAGCAAGAGGAAAGATAAAAGGAGAGGAGAAACTAGCAAGGTTAGTAGTGGAGCTAAAGAAAAGAGGAAGAGTGGAAGATATAGCAAAGGTGACGGATGAAGGTGAAAGAGAAAGACTGTATAGGGAATTCAATATATGAGAGTTTAATATTGTACACATCTGGATGTGTGCATACAATACGCGATAATGTACTAAAGGATATCCTTAGTAAAAATATGGCGGAGGTGACAGATATGTTGCTAACAGAATTTGATGAAAAGGCATATATAGATGGCGTGAAAAAGCAGAGCTATGAGGAAGGGGAAGTAAGAGGAGCGGAGAAACTAGCAAGGTTAGTGGTGGAGCTAAAGAAAAGAGGCAGAGTGGAAGATATAGCAAAGGTGACAGATGAAAGTGAAAGAGAAAGGCTGTATAGGGAGTTCAATATATGAGGGTTTAATATTGTACAATCATCAGAATATGCGTATACAATATGCTACAATATTTACACAATTCAAACAATTCACATTACTATTAAACAACTGAATGACAAATTTAAAAATAATAAAAAATAATCTAAAAAAGAGTTGACAAATCAACAAGTGCATGATAATATACAGTTACAAACAAACAAGACCTTAAACATATTAATAATCGATATAAAAGATATATATTAACTATATTAAAAGAGACAAGTTCATAAGACAATATATTAATAGATAGATTATATATCGAAACCATTCATTAAGAATGTTAATATAGATGTAAGGAATTGAGTGAGAAAGGAAGGTATAGTCCAATGGAAATATGACACATACCAAGCATTATGAATAATTAAATTCATTGTAGAATAGTTAATTAAAAGAATAATGATTTGGAGGAAAACACAATTGAATAACTTAAAATAACGGTTACTATATTACATAGCGATAATATAGTAACCGTTTTTTTATCTTATATTTTCTATTTTTATATGATTTGTTTAATGAAAAAAAATAAGTTGATTACAACATATATTGGATCGATTACAACGAAAGTATAAAAATAATATTGCAAATATACAAAAAGTGTGTTTTTATAGATATATAATATTATTAATAGATGAAATGTTGATAGCTGATATACGTAGCTGAATATATGTAAATATAAAAATACAGGAGCAGAATATATGGAATTAAAGTTAAACAGAAAATATAAGGATACGCTTTTTAGAAAGGTTTTTAATAATAAAAAGGATTTGCTTAGTTTGTACAACGCATTGAATAATACAGAGCATATGGATGACAGTCTTATAACAATTACCACGATAGAGGATGCGATATACATAGGGTATAAGAATGATATTTCATTTATTATAAACAGCGAATTGAATCTCTATGAGCATCAAAGCAGCGTTAATCCCAATATGCCGGTAAGAGGTCTTGCATATTTTGCCGAGCTGTATAAGGGATATATAGATCAAGAATAATCTGCTTATATATAATGAACGCCTTGTTAAACTGCCATTTCCAAGATATGTTGTTTTCTATAATGGAACAGAAGAGCAGCCGGAAGAGCAGGAACTTAGATTATCAGATTCATTTGTACAGGTACCAGAAAGGGAAGGCTTAAAAGACACAGCAGGTACAGAGGCTGATAAAACAAATAAACCAAGCGTAGAAGTAGTCGTACAATTATTGAATATCAACTATGGGTGTAATCAGGAGCTGATGGAAAAGTGCCAGAAGCTGATGGAGTATTCCAAATTTGTTGCACTTGTAAGAGTGAAAAGCGATATGTTGACGGAGAAATATAAGAAAGAAATGAAGTCAGTTAATAAGAAAGAAATATTTGCAGAGGCAGTAGCACTTGCAATTGATGAAGCAATACGCGATAATGTACTAAAGGATATCCTTAGTAAAAATATGGCGGAGGTGACAGATATGTTGCTAACAGAATTTGATGAAAAGGCATATATAGATGGCGTGAAAAAGCAGAGCTATGAGGAAGGGGAAGTAAGAGGAGCGGAGAAACTAGCAAGGTTAGTGGTGGAGCTAAAGAAAAGAGGCAGAGTGGAAGATATAGCAAAGGTGACAGATGAAAGTGAAAGAGAAAGGCTGTATAGGGAGTTCAATATATGAGGGTTTAATATTGTACAATCATCAGAATATGCGTATACAATATGCTACAATATTTACACAATTCAAACAATTCACATTACTATTAAACAACTGAATGACAAATTTAAAAATAATAAAAAATAATCTAAAAAAGAGTTGACAAATCAACAAGTGCATGATAATATACAGTTACAAACAAACAAGACCTTAAACATATTAATAATCGATATAAAAGATATATATTAACTATATTAAAAGAGACAAGTTCATAAGACAATATATTAATAGATAGATTATATATCGAAACCATTCATTAAGAATGTTAATATAGATGTAAGGAATTGAGTGAGAAAGGAAGGTATAGTCCAATGGAAATATGACACATACCAAGCATTATGAATAATTAAATTCATTGTAGAATAGTTAATTAAAAGAATAATGATTTGGAGGAAAACACAATTGAATAACTTAGAATAACGGTTACTATATTACATAGCGATAATATAGTAACCGTTTTTTATTTGTTGCATTGCTGCAGAAAGGCTTTATTTATTATTAGTTATGAATGGTTGTATTATTACATTAAATATTAATTACATTCAGTACCTTATCATCATAAGATGTAAGCTGCAATAAAAAGGGAATAGTTACCAATACATTATATAGCCGCCGCCATACATTATACTGATAAATATTCCCTGTTATATATATAAATGCTAAGACCTTATGGTCATCTATTACTTAGCATATCTTTCGTTATACTCTTTAACTCTCTTCTGGATTCTGTCAACAGGATTAAGAAGATCACTGATTGAAGAATCATGGTTAAGTGTATCAATAAGAAGAGCCATGTATTTACTCATGTCTACGTTGATATACCAAGGCTTAGAAAGAAGCTCTGCTGGCTGGTATACAAGGTTAGTAGTAAGAATCTTATCGATAATACCCTTTTCGTAAGCTTCATCGAACTTATCAAAGCCGTTAGTGAAAAGACCAAATGTAGTGGCACAGAATACTCTGCTTGCACCTCTCTTCTTCAACTCAGAAGCAACATCTATCATACTTTCACCAGAAGATATCATATCGTCAATAATGATAACATCCTTGCCCTCTACGTTAGTACCAAGGAATTCGTGGGCAACGATAGGGTTACGTCCGTTAACAATCTTAGTATAATCTCTTCTCTTATAGAACATACCCATATCAAGACCAAGTACATTGGCAAAGTATACAGCACGTCCCATACCACCCTCATCAGGGCTTATTACCATCATATGTTCGCTGTCGATATGAAGATCATCTACGCCAAGTAAAAGGTACTTAATAAACTGATATGTGCATGATACAGACTCGAATCCCTTAAGTGGAATAGAGTTGTGTACTCGTGGATCATGTGCATCAAAAGTGATGATATTCTCAACACCCATAGCTGTAAGCTCCTGAAGCATAAGAGAACAGTCAAGGGATTCTCTTCCAGATCTTTTATGCTGTCTGCTTTCATAAAGGAATGGCATAATAACGTTGATTCTTCTTGCTTTTCCACCGGCTGCAGCGATTACTCTTTTAAGATCTGCGTAGTGGTCATCAGGTGACATATGGTTAGTGTTACCGCAAAGTGAATATTCGATGCTGTAGTTACATACATCTACCATAATATATAAGTCATAACCACGGACAGAATCGTTAAGTACACCTTTACCTTCGCCTGAACCGAATCTAGGTGTGCTGGCACTTACAACATAGCTGTCTCTTTTATATCCGCTAAATGCAAGATTAGACTGATTCTCGTGTTCTCTTTGTTCTCTCCAGTTTACAAGGTATTCATCAACCTTTTCGCCCATAGCAGAGCAGCTCTTTAAAGGAATGATTCCGAGTGTTCCGTATGGAATTGTTGCAGTATGACGTTCGTCTCGTGGCATTGTATTATCCTCCATTGTATAGATAAAATATTTATTATATAAAGAATCTAATTCATACTTTCCAGTGAATTAAATTCTAAATACACATACATAATTAACTATAATCATAAATATTATAGAAGTCAATTATATTTGGCATTTTTTAAGATTATATTTGGCATTTTTTAAAATTAATGTTTTCTTTTTGTAGCCTGTTGTACCCGTATATCTTCGCAGAATAAGCGGAGTATCGTATATGCACTGATAAGTCTTGAGAATATACGTTCTGAATATGTATTCTCTAACTGGGGCATAGAAAGATTAGTTGATATAATAACACTCTTTCTTCTAAGTATTCTTTCGTTTATGACATAAAACAGCTTGGAAATGGTATAAGAGTTGTAGCTTTCTGTTCCAAGGTCATCAATTATAAGAAGATCACAGTCAATAAAGTAGCTGACATCCTGATATTCCACATCTTCGCCTTTGTTGAAGTCACTGTTTTCAAAGCATTTGAACAGCTCTATGGCAGTGAGGTATATAACGCTGTGATAGCTGTCTAGCAGTTCCTTGGCTATACAGTTGGAAAGGAAAGTTTTTCCTACACCGGTTTCTCCTAATAATAAAAGGTTTGAAAAGTTAGTATCAAAAGTTTTTACAAAAGACTGGCATACATCAAATACCTTGTGAATATTATTGTATGGTGTGAGTCCTGTTGCAGAATCAATAGTCGTTTTGTCATACCAGTCAAATGAAAATGTTGAAAAGTTTTCGTTGGCAGTGATGTTCTTTAGATTGGAATCATGATATATAAGGTCAATAGCTTTTTTCTTAAAGCATGAACATCTGGTGCCGTTGATATATCCTGTATCTTGACATTTTTTGCATGTATAAATATTGTCAAGATAATCAGATGGCTTGCCTATAGAAGCAAGGAGTACAGCTTTTTGTTTAATAAGGGACTGCAGGCGTTCATTGAACTCATCAGTATTCGTGTCAGATGAGTCATTTCCGATACGTTTGGCAGCTTCCTGCATAGAAAGGGAGATTATCTCATCTTCGATTGTCTGATATTGTGGACAAAGACTTGTTACTTCTTTGTAGCGCTCGTTCTGTATGGCTGCATTGTGTGTATGAATATCATCGTACATCCGCATAACAGCTGCATATTGTGTGTTAGTAAGTGACATAACTACTCCTTTTCATATAATTAAATATATTGATACCAGTGCGTAGCACAAAACAATTCATAGGTATCAAAGTCGGGGCTTTTGACCCCGAAATCATATGTTGATAAGTTAAATCTGATAATATCAGTAAGCTGTAAAACATAAGCTATGCTGACAGGTTAATTGTTATTGCTAAGTAAAGAGTTGTACCAGTCATCGGATTTTTTATCACGCTGCTGGAAGTTGTTGAATTTTGTTGAACCGGTTTTGGCAGAACTCTGATATCTGGTTTTGCTGTTGCTGCTTGCTGCATATGCTGCATCATCCTTTTTGATGTCTGCCATAGTTGTGATGTTTGAGCTTTTCCACTTTGAAAGAATAGTATCAGCATATTCAAAGCTTGGCTGGTGTATGGCTTTGATTGTTCTGTTGCAGGCCTCTATAATTATATCAGTGTCAAAGCAGTAAGTATCAGCCCACTTAGATATCATGGCACGTTCATGCTGTCCAGGATCTCTGTTAGAAATTCCGAAGGCTTTCATAATCTGGTAAACAGAGTCGGTATGGTTAGATACTTCTTCCTTTGCTTCTGTAACAGTATGTATACCTTTATCGGCCCACGCAAGAGCAACCTTTTCAATGTAGTTAATGCTTTTCTTGTTGTGTTCTACACAATATTCAAAAAGATAATCTATAAGTTCGATAGAAAAGTCAAGTGAATCATAAAAGTATACTATTGCATTGGTTTCTTTAATAGACAGAGGACGTCCAAGGTATGATTCTATAACATAAAGCAGCATAGAAAAGTTCTCATCGGAGTTAAGCTCGCTTATTTTTTCCGCAGAATATTGCATGCTAGAAGGTTCGACATGTTTTGGACCTTCTGATATGTTATATGAAGGTGCAGCAGGCACTGTTGGTGCTATAGCTGCTGAGGATGCCAGCTTGGCAGTTTCAGGAAATGTGGTATTGTTAAAATCAGCTTTAGTAGTGCTGGCGGCACTGTTGTCAGAGCTGAAGTCATTGATGGTTATGTTGGACAGGCTGTCGTTGTTACCGGCAAATGTTAATGATATGACATTGAGCTTGTCCCAGTATCTGAGTGCTCTCATAATATCGGCTTCAGTCTGGTTAAAGGTATCTGCAAGTAAAGAGATACTTATATTGGAATTGCCAGTGCTTATAAGGTGTAAAAGATAAAGATATACCTTTACGAATTCGCCATTGGCTTCAGGTACAAAGCTGCTTATAAATATATTGGAAATGGCTGTGTATCCATAATTGTTCTTTGTAGTTAATGTAAGATTGCCCATATGATATTAAAAGCTATAAATATAGCTTGTCTATCCTCCTGATAATTAATGATTGCTATGATGTAACATAATGTTAAGCGGCAGATATTCTGCCAGTGCAGATTATATCATAGTGAAAATTAAATGAAAAGTGTGTTAAAAGCAGGTGGATATTGTTGTGGATATTGTGGATAATGTGGATAACTCGTGGACAAAGTGGTATAAATAATGTATTTTGCTGTATTTTTGACTTAAAGGTTGTTAACAAAAAAATCCACACTTTTATATTGTGTATAACAACATAAAAATGTGGATAATGTGGATAACTTTGTTGAAAAAATATTATACAGGGGATAAATGCCTATTTTAACAGGTCTTCCCCGATTTTATAAACATCACCAGCCCCCATAGTTATCAACAGGTCACCGTTGATACAATTTTTTTTCAAAAAGTCTTCAATTTCTTCAAATGATTCGTAATAGTAACATTCTTTTCCTTCAGCTTTAATCAGACTGCAAAGATTGGCAGAACTTATTCCCAGATTATCTGTTTCTCTGGCAGGATATATTTTGGCAAGTACAACATTATCTGCAAGTGCAAGTGCTTTGGCAAAATCCGGCATAAGTGCTTTAGTTCTTGAATATGTGTGTGGCTGGAATACACACCATATTCTGCTGTGTGGATACATTTTTGCAGAATTAAGAGTTGCAGTTATCTCATCTGGATGATGTGCATAGTCATCTATAACTGTTATTCCATTAAATACGCCCTTTTTCTGGAAACGTCTGTCAGTACCTGTGAAATTCACAAGACCTTTAAGAATAGCTTCCATGGATATACCAAGCTTAATACATGCAGCGATTGCAGAAAGCGAATTGTATACATTGTGTACGCCAGGAACAGAAAGCTTTATAGTTCCTGATGGTTTATTATTAATAAGAAGAGTGTAAGAACAGCGTCCATATTCATCATGATTTATATCGGCAGCACTGTACATTGACCTGGCTGGATCGGAACCGAAGGTGATAACTTCACAGTCTGTATCCTGGTAGAAGTATTCGTAATTATCAATATCTGTGTTGATAACTAAGGTTCCATCAGATGGAAGCTTTTCTGTAAAGAGCTTAAATGAATGACGTATATCATCAAGGTCTTTAAAGAAATCAAGGTGATCAGCCTTAACGTTAAGTATAATGTTTAACGTAGGATTAAAAGAAAGGAAGCTGTTTGTGTATTCACATGCTTCTGTAACAAAAATGTCTGAACTTCCGACTCTTATGTTGCCGCCTATACTGTGTAATATACCACCAACAGATATAGTTGGGTCAGCGTTGGCGGCAAGAAGAATTTCAGTAATCATGGAAGTCGTTGTTGTTTTTCCATGTGTACCAGCTACATTGACAGCTGTGTGATAGTTCTTCATAATCTGACCAAGCAGTTCTGCTCTTGTCATAGTAGGAATACCAGCAGCAATAGCGGCTTTAAGTTCTTTGTTGTCAGGGTGGATAGCAGCAGTGTATACGACAAGGTCAATATCACCAGTGATATTGTCTGCTGACTGTGGATAAGATATAAGACATCCATCCTTTGCAAGTTCATCTGTAAGTTCTGATTCGTGTGCATCAGAACCTGAGACAGTGAAGTGCCTGTCAAGAAGAATCCTGGCAAGTCCACTCATGCTTATGCCTCCTATGCCTATGAAATGTACATGTATCGGATGATTAAAATCAATATTAAACATATGATATTCCTCTTTCTATAAATTATTGTTAATAAACTGATGATGACATGACGTCAGAACATAAAGCTTAAGCAGGCTTGTATACATGTTCCAGAATTATATTACATTATATTAATATTTAGTAAGATATTTAAAAGTCATCATAGAGATTATATGCCTAAAGCATATATTTTTCAAACATAAAACGCATAAAGTTATATATGCAGGGGGTACTATGGTTATGAGAAATAAGTGGCAGATGTTTAGCATGGACCGAAGCGTAGCGTAGACGTGGGAGTGCGTAGCACAGAACAATCCGTAGGTATCAAGGTCGGTGGCTTTTGAGCCCGGTATCATATAATTGTAATAATAATGATGTGGAATGCATAAAATGTATACTGCATATAAATGCTGTGTAAAATAAAGCGTAAAATTAACTAAAAATACATATGTTAAAATGTAACAATAAAAAGGTGAATAAATTGTATGAAAAATCACCAAAAAAAGACAAAATTATTTTTACTTAATCGGAATTATATGGTATAATTTATACAACTTAAGATAGTAAATTAAACATCAGAGGTGGTAGCATGATTAAAAAAGAAATGATAGCTATGCTGTTAGCCGGTGGTCAGGGCAGTAGACTTGGAGTTTTAACAGCAAAAGTAGCAAAGCCTGCAGTTGCGTTTGGAGGAAAATACAGAATAATCGATTTTCCACTCAGTAATTGTATTAACTCAGGTATTGATACTGTTGGTGTACTGACACAGTATCAGCCATTAAGACTTAATTCCCACATAGGAATTGGTATTCCATGGGATCTTGACCGTAATGTGGGAGGTGTAACAGTTCTTCCTCCTTACGAGAAGAGTACAAGCAGTGAATGGTATACTGGAACTGCCAATGCCATTTATCAGAATCTTGAATATATGGAACAGTATCATCCAGAATATGTGCTTATTCTTTCAGGTGATCATATATATAAGATGGATTATAAGATAATGCTTGATTATCATAAGGCTAACAATGCTGATATTACAATAGCAGCTATGCCGGTACCTATTGAGGAAGCCAGCAGATTCGGAATCGTTGTTACGGATGAGGATAACAGAATAACTGAATTTGAAGAAAAGCCAGCAGAGCCTAAGAGTAATCTTGCATCTATGGGTATATACATATTTAAGTGGAGCGTGCTAAAGGAAGCACTTATAAAGCTTAAAGACCAGAACGAATGTGATTTTGGCAAGCATGTAATTCCATACTGCTTTAATAACAACAAGAGAATATTTGCATATGAATATAACAGTTACTGGAAAGATGTTGGAACATTAAGTTCATATTGGGAAGCTAATATGGAACTTATAGATATAATTCCTGTATTTAATCTTTATGAAGAATTCTGGAAGATATATACAAGAACAGATACTATTCCACCTCAGTATGTTGCAGATAATACATTTATTGAAAAGAGTATAGTAGGCGATGGAACAGAAGTATATGGCAGAATCTATAATTCTGTTATAGGTTCAGGTGTAACCATAGAAGAAGGTGCCGTAGTAAGAGATTCCATCATTATGAATAATTCCGTTATTGGAAAGAATACAATAGTTAACAAGTCAATAATAGCAGAAGAAGTAGTTATAGGTGATAATGTAGAACTTGGTGTAGGCGAAGATGCACCGAATGTCAAGTTCCCTAAGATATATAATTCTGGTCTTGTCACTATTGGGGAATGTTCGGTTATTCCTGATGGAGTTAAGATTGGAAAGAATACGGCGATATCTGGAGTTACATCAGCAGAGGATTATCCGGATGGCTTATTACCAAGCGGTGGAATCATAATTAAGGCAGGTGAAGTAGAATGAAAGCAATAGGTATAGTATTAGCAGGCGGTAACAACAGGATGATGCGTGAACTGACAAACAAGCGGGCTATTGCTTCCATGCCTGTTGCAGGAAGCTACAGGGCGATAGATTTCGCACTTAGCAACATGTCTAACTCACATATCCAGAAGGTTGCAGTTATAACACAGTATAATGCAAGATCACTTAACGAACACTTAAGTTCATCTAAGTGGTGGGATTTTGGTAGAAAGCAGGGTGGATTATATGTATTTACACCTACTATAACAGCAGAGAGCAGCAGCTGGTACAGAGGAACAGCAGATTCACTTTATCAGAATATAGATTTCCTTAAGTCAAGCCATGAGCCATATGTAGTTATTGCTTCTGGTGATGGTGTCTACAAGCTTGATTATAACAGGGTACTTCAGTATCATATAGAGAAAAAGGCTGATGTTACCATGGTTGTAAAGAAGCTTGATAACAGAGCAGACATAGGAAGATATGGTGTTGTTGCACTTGCAGAGGATGGACGTATTACAGATATTGATGAGAAGCCTTTAGAAACGAATCTGTCAACTGTATCAACAGGTATATATGTAGTAAGAAGACGTCTTCTTATTGAACTGCTTGAAAAGGCAGCAGAAGAAGACAGGTATGATTTTGTCAGGGATATACTTGTAAGATATAGAAACATTAAGAAGATATATGGTTACAAGCTTGATACATACTGGAACAATATATCATCTGTGGATTCATATTATAAGACTAATATGGATTTCTTAAAGAGAGATGTAAGAGATTATTTCTTTAAGCAGTATCCAGATATATATTCTAAGGTGGATGATCTTCCACCAGCTAAATATAATTATGGTGCCAATGTATCAAACAGTCTTATATCGTGTGGATGTATAGTTAATGGAGCAGTTGATAATTCAGTTCTGTTTAAGAAGATATACATAGGCAATAATGCTGTTGTTAAAAACTCAATTATCATGAATAATGCATATATAGGAGATAATGCATATATTGAGAACTGTATAGTTGAGAGTAACAGCACTATTAAAGCTAATTCACGATATGTCGGTGAGAATGGTATAAAGATTGTCATAGAAGACAGTCCATCATATTATTAAAGGTTGTAAATATATATTTAAGGTCTTAACCAGAGTAGAAAAAGGTTGTATAGAAGACAGATAGGGGTAACAAATGAATATTACAGATGTTAGAGTCAAGAAGATTGCAGGCAGTGGTAAGCTGCGGGCTTATGTATCAATTACTTTTGATGACGAGTTTGTTATACATGACATAAGAGTAGTCGAAGGAGAAAAAGGCTTGTTTGTAGCTATGCCTAGTAAGCATCTTATTGAGGGAGGATTTAAGGATATAGCTCATCCTATCAATAGGCATGCCAGAGAAAATCTTCAAAGTGCAGTTTTGAAAGCATATTATGATGCTGATGAAGTAGAGGAATTATCAGAGAACGTAGCGCAGTAGACATCAGGATTGGCAGCATAGAGATACGGAACTGAGATTCTAAACTGTAAGTTATTATAGTGTTAAAATTCGCTTTTGACACGCATATGATTAAATAAAAAAGATGTCATATTAATATTGCTTTATTAATACGGCGTCTTTTTTATATAATATGATATTTTTTAAATTTTAGTATACATTATTTAGTAAAAGTGCTATTATACATGTATATAAATCATTTATCCTGTGTTATCCGGCATAAAACTAATATACGGATTGGGATGATTGTTTAATTAAGAGGAGGTATTAATATGGGGACAGTAGTAAGATTAGAACACTACACAAAGTCATTCAAGAAAGTAACAGTACTTGAGGATATAAATCTTACACTTGAAAGTGGCAAGGTTATAGGTCTTAAGGGAAAGAATGGTTCAGGTAAGACAATGCTTATGAGAGCGATAAGCGGTCTTATACTTCCAACATCAGGAAAGGTATTTATCAATGACAGGGAGCTTGGTAAGCAGATATCATTTCCACCAAGTATCGGACTTCTTATAGAGAATCCATCATTTATATCTAATTATACAGGTTTTAAGAATCTTAAGATTCTTGCTTCTATCCAGAACAGGATTAATGATGAGGAGATAAAGGAAGCCATAAGAAAAGTTGGACTTGATCCTGATGATACAAGAACATTCAAGAAGTATTCTTTAGGTATGAAACAGAGATTAGGTATAGCAGCAGCTATTATGGAAAAACCAGATATAGTTATACTTGATGAGCCTATCAATGCTCTTGATGAAGCAGGTGCAGGTCTTATAAAGGGCATACTTGATGAACTTAAGGCAAATGGCTCGCTTATAATTATAGCATGCCATGATACAGAGGAGCTTAATTATCTGTCAGATGAGATATATGAGATTTATGAAGGACAGATTGTAAGCAAGAATGGGGAAAAGATAGAAGAAGCAGTGTAAGGATTGAAAAATACCTCTCTGTCATCCAACAAGATTATTGTAGGATGGCAGAGAGTTTTTGCATATTATGCTTTATTTGGTTTATATTTTCTCCTGAATTCAGAAGGAGAGATGCCATTTACAATCTTAAATGTATCACCAAAGTAGTTAGAACTACAGAAACCGCATTCATCGGCAACATCTGACATGCTTAAGTCAGTCTCAATAAGATACCATTCAGCATGATTAATGCGGGTATTTCTTAAATATTCAGAGAAACCTATACCGTGGAATGCTTTGAATTTGCTTGAAAAATATGCAGGGTTAAGATTAAGAAATTCGGCAACATCATTTAGTGATATGTTGTTTTTGAAATTCTCAGCAATATATCTTGAGGCACTTATCATATCAGCCTCTATTTTTTTATGTGAATGTGTTATATAATTTTTTTCATCTATGTTAGTTCTGTCAACTCTTATGAGCATTATAATCAGATATTGAAAAAGCTGACGGATACAGCAGTCTGAATAGTGGTCAATAATGTTATATTCAGAGATAATCTTGTCAAATAAAGAGTTGATATAAGATTTATGTGTTGGTTCTATATATAGTATATGTCCCCACAGATTTTTGTCTGTCCAGTTTTTTCCAAGGATATCTTCAATAGTAGATATATAATCAGAAGAAAATTCTATGTATATGCGTTCGGATGGATTATCACCTATATAGCTTGTTCTGTGGATTGCATTAGCAGGGATAAATATAATATTTCCAGCGGAAAGCGTATAAAGCTTGTTGTCCAGGGAAATTGTACAATTACCATTAACGAGATAAAAAAGTTCATAATATGTATGACTGTGTGCAGAGTGCATGGAATAATGTGGTTCATGCATGCCACGTTCAATACGGAACCTTGAAATATTGTGTATCGTCTGTTTCATATGTTTATAATCCTTCTTTCTAATGAATATGATGCTGTATAAGAGCTGCGTGAATTGTAAAATATAAAGAAATGGAGCGTTCTGTATATAAGATAATATTTTGAGTTGATTCATATGTTCAGCATATAATTAATACACATATAAAATATATGCAAAATAACCAAAAAATAAACAAATATTTATTTATATTGTAACAATATGTATTTTAACACTAAAAATACATGTAATCAATAAGGAAAATATAAAAATATAAGTTGTTACCAATTCGATAATGGGATATAGTAGTAGTCAATCTAGCGGAATGATCCGTAATATTTCAGGAGGTATTTTATGAAGATTGGCAGAAAAGCTAAAAAGCTTTTAGCAGTTGTTCTTACATTCGTTTTAGCGATTGGAACATTCCAGTTTGCACCTGGTGTAAGAACTATAGCAAAAGCTGCGGGGGCACCAGAAGCTGGCAAGAGTTATGTACTGGATTTTACAAAATTATATAGTACAAAGACACAGCTTAATGGTTATACATCTGATGATGGTGTATTTAAGGTAGTATCAGAAGCTGATAAAGCATATTGGCATGATGGACAGCATGGTGCAGCAGTTTATAATGGAGACAAGATTGAAGTTAAGGTTGCAGGAAGTGCAGAGATTGCATTAACTTTATGTAAGTACGGCAAAGGAACTGCATTTAAGGTTACAGATGCTTCTGGTACGGAAGTTGGTTCAACATCAGGTAAGTCAGATGCAGATGCAGGATCACAGAGCATATCTTATAACGGAGATGCTACAACACTTACAATAACATGTGAAGCAGCAGGTGAGGCATATCTTCACTCAGTAATGGTAAATAATTTTGCTAAATCAGATAAAGTTGAAAGCTTTACTTTAATGCTTGATGACATTGCTAAAGAAGATGTTGTTGCTACAGGTGATTACAAATATGGTGACAGCACACTTACATTAGTAGGTCAGGGAGAAACACAGTATACAGTAAAACCAGGAAAGACAGTAACAGTTGACGGAAAAGAATATAATAGCTATACAGCAGGTAAAAGACATGCAGATAGTAACAATATTCCTACTATTCCTGGACAGGGAGATGGTACATTAACTATCTTCACTCCAGCAGCTAAAGGTACAATGACAGTATACTTTAGTTCAACATCATTCTTAAGAATCCATGATTATAATACAGCAGATGGTTCTAAGAATGGATATACAGATACAGAAACAAGTATTAATTCATATACATTTGCAGTAATACCAGGACATACATATGTAATGTCTACAACAGGAAAGACTAATAACATGTTTTATGCAGGTTATAAGTATATTGTAGATAAGGAAGTAAGCGTTCCAGTTAAGTTTGATAATGTAGATGCTAAATTATCAGATTCATTAGAGATAAGCGTTGTAGATGCTAATCTTGGTGGTAACGCTATCAAGTTAAAGGATGGCACAAATGCAGACCTTCTTGAAGGACATGAATATAAGTTAAGTACTAATGATGGTGGTGTAAGAGCTGCTGTTGGTGACAGCGATACATTTACAGCTACAGGTGAAGCAATAGTTGTTTCTCTTTATGATGTACCAGATGTAACTGTAGAAGGTAAGATCACAGGCACTCCAGAAGGAACAGTTAAAGAACTTTCACTTACAAACATGGTTAACGGACGTGCATATAAGGCTACTGTATCAGGAGATTCTTATACATGTACATTAAAGCCAGGTGAATACAATACAAGTGTTGTAACAACTAATGGTGGTGTAACACATGATAGAGTTTCAGTTAAGACTGAAGGAACAACAGTTAATGAAGTATATGTAGAACTTCCAGCTAAGGAGGCAGAACCAGTAGCTTTTAAGAGCGAGCTTAATGTTCCTGGTGATTATGCTACATTAAATGAAGCTTCAGATGCAATTCTTAGAATGCAGGACAGACCAGAAGGAGAAGCAGGCAGAGTTACTATTAATCTTAAAGCAGATATATTCGAGCAGACAGTTATGGCGGCTCCATATGTAACACTTAAAGGTAATAACCATACTATTTCATGGTACTATGGTGTTGGTACATATTATTATTCAGTAGATCCTGTTACAGGTCTTTACAATGAAGTACTTGCAAGAGATAAGTATTCATATGTAGAAGGTAACGGAAGTCTCTGGGGTGGTGTATTCATCGTAAGAGGTGATAACTTCATCGCAGAAGATACAACATTTAAGAATACTTATAACTATGAATTAACAGAAGCAGAGAAGACAGATATTGCAGGTACAACATTGTCAGTAAACAGACTTGCAAAGGATGCTGATGTTACAGCATATGCTTATAAGGAAAGATCAAATGCTTTCTATATAGAGGCAGATAACATTGAGTGTTATAACTGTAAGATTCTTTCTTCACAGGATACACTTGGAAGAAATGGTTCTAAGAACAATAACTATCATACATATTTCAACAATTGTGTGATTGGTGGTAATGTAGATTATATTTGTGGCGAATTTGCAGCAGTATTTGATAACTGTGAATTACAGTGGAAGACATATAAGGATGATGAAAAGGATGCTGCTAAAAACAATGCAAAGCTTGGTTATATTACAGCAGCTAAGACAAGTCCATATGTATTCAGAAACTGTAAAGTGACAACAGATGGCGTAAGCACTGGTACAGTATCAGGATATTATGGTAGAACATGGGGCGCAGGCTCTAATGCTACATTTATTGGAACACAGACTAATGGTTATGTGTTAGAAGATGGATGGGGTGAGATGAGCACAGGAGATGGAACATCAGCTATCTTCAAGGAATATAATAATGTTTCAGGAGAAAATGCTTTTGTAACTAAAGGACAGTTCAGCAAGGCTGAAAATCAGTCAGCTGAGGCAGTTGCAGATTATATTGAATCAGCTAATGTTTCAGCAGTTAATACAGTACTTGGATGGATTCCTGCTCATTATGCATATGATGTTAAGCCAGTAGAGATAGTTACTCCAACAGAAAGTGGAATAGCAGCCGTTGAGGTATCAAAGGAAGCTAAATTCGTAGACGAGTCAGGCAAGGGCGTAGCTACAGGTTCTGTTACAGCAATAGAAAAGGCTGCAAGTGAGGAACAGGTAGCAGCAGTTAAGGAAGCAGTTGCTAATGCAGAGGATATAAAGCTTACAGACAAGGCACAGATCATTGATATTTCTTTAAGCAATAAAGATGGTAGTGTTGTTAAGCTTTCTAATGGTACACTTAAGATAAGTCTTAAGAAGAATGCAGATATTGATTATACTAAGTATGCAGTAGTTGTTTATCATCTTAAGGATGATAATACACTTGAAAAACTTGATGTAACAGTATCTGATGATGCTATATCATTCGTAACAGGTGGATTAAGCCCATTTGTTATTGATTATGTGGAAGTTGAGTCAGCATCTGGAGCTGATACAACGATTACAGAAGATACAACAGTTACAGCACCTACAACAGGAGATGCAGCTCCAGTTGCTATCTACTTATTACTTGCAGTTATGGCTATAATGATGGCTTGTACAGTAGCAGGAAAGAAACGCATAAGATAATATAATATGAGATTTCATAAAGTTAAATTGAGATTTCATATATTCCAAGGGATTTAATAACTGTTATATTTTATTATCAAATATCTCTCAATCCCTTGAAAACACAAAGTTTATCGCAGGTGAGCTTTCCCTTATTGTTTCCCTTGCGTTATATCGTCCCACCAGTGTTTACGAACTCTGATAAGGGCAAAAACAAGGGCAAGAAAATTATATAAAACAGTATAACACAAAATAAAAGTGACATTGTGAACTGATTGAAATGCTTCTATATTTTTATTGGTTTAAAGGAGACACAACATGAATACCATTTACGCAGAATACAACATGTACCACAACAGCATTGACATTTATACAATATTTATTGTGTCAGGCACCATTGTTTTCAAACTGCATAACATCATCCGGCGGATTCAGAGCATACAAAAGTCCATACGGCGAGCTGTATTCCCATTTCACTGGGATACTGACAAGCGCCGGGTGGACATCCTGCCAACATTCCAGTATTAAGAGAACATTCCCGGTTTCTATACAGCGGTTAAATACAGACATATCATAATATTTATTGTGTCAGGCACCATTGTTTTTTCATTCTCGGCATTGGAAGAACTTCTGCATATCTTCTGGTGAAAGAAGAACATTTCAGTTCCATTCCTCTGCCAGCAGGAAGTCACGAATATTGCGGTGTTTGATTCCATCTCGGCTCATATCCAGTTCGTCCATCGTTACAACGTATTTCGGGAAATTGTCACGAACACCGGCAAACGCCCCAAACTCACGCTGGATGGTTTCCTCCGAGGCAAGTAGATAGGAAACCTGAACATACAGCTTTTTCCCATGATCTTCACATACGAAGTCAATCTCCTTGTCAGAGACTTTCCCAACAGTCACAGAATAACCACGGCGCAGCAGCTCCATGTAGACAACATTTTCAAGGACAAGGTTAATGTCCTTCATGTTGCCACCGTACACGGCTTCCCGGACACCATGATCTGCAACATAGTATTTCTCGTTGACGGTCAGGATTTTCTTTCCCTGGAGGTCTTGGCGCTTCACCTGATAAAACAGGAATGCGTCCGTGCAGGCTTTGATGTAGTTCAGTACCGTTTCTGGTGAAACGGAGCGCCCTTCACTTTTCAGATACTTGGAAATGGCTGTGGAAGAAAAGGTAGTGCCGATGTTGGAAGTTATATAAGCAATAATTCTCTCCAGCATATCCACATCACGGATATTGTTTCGCTTGATAATATCTTTCAGCTCTACGGAGTTGAACAAGTCCCGCAAATACTGACGACTGGCGGCATCGTCGTAGCGAAGGTTGCTCAAATAGGGCATTCCTCCCAGCGTCAGATATTTTGTAAAGCATTGTCTTTCGTCTGCACCTTCGTAAACGGTGTGATACAGCTCCATAAACTCTCTGAATGAAAACGGGTAAATCACGAACTCCACATACCGTCCGGCAAGATAAGTGGCAAGCTCACCGGAAAGCAGCTTGGCGTTGGAACCGGTAATGTATATATCACAATCCAGCTCCACCCGGAAAGAGTTGATACATTTTTCCCAATCAGCCACCTCTTGGATTTCGTCGAAGAACAGATAAACCTTGCCGCTGATTTCTTTTGTTCTGCGAAGGATTTCATCATGCAATGCAACAGCCGTACAAAGGTGTGCATTGCTCATGTTCTCAAAATTCAGGGAAATAAACTGTTCTGGTTGGACCCCGTTTTGGGCAAGTTCCTCTTGGATCAGGCTCAGCATGACAGATTTTCCACTACGGCGAATCCCTGTCAGAACCTTTATCAGCTCATTTCCGATAAAAGGACGGATACGGCTCATATAAATTTCTCGTTTAATCATGTAGACCAGCCTCCCTTCTGAAACTGTCTATATGGTACCACGGCTATAACTGATTTTCAATACCGCAAATCCAGTTTTATCAGATATAATTGATAAAATACGAATTTCGACACAATCAGGCAGTTATACCGAGCGAAGTTTGGCTATGCGTTTTTATTGTGTCAGGCACCATTGTTTCATATTGAAATATAGTGTCTCTGTGCATGTTCTATATACCTCTGATTATATAATATTCAATTTATATAATCTCTCAAATGCTTTTTTATCAAAGTCTGCTTCTGTAATATATAGCTTTCTATCGCTATCAATGTCATTCTAACTCAATAGTCATATCAATTATACAATTAAAAGCAAAGATGCTGCTAACTGAATAACAACATCTTTGCTTGTTTAGAATGGGGATTATAAAATTTTAATGATAGTATACTGTGACATAAATATTTTTTAATGTTGCTGCTGCAACAGTTCCCGTTGAATACCTTGTAGATTCAAATTGAACATAATAATTTCCAACAGGGCTTAAATTATAATTGCCAAAATCTGCAAAAGTAAGAGAACTATTCCAACTTTTGCTGTCTGTATATCTGTCAAATGTGCCATCTCCATTATCCTCATCTTTAGCAACAAATAATTCGATGTTTCCACTACTTCCACTACTTTTTGTGGATGTAACCACTATTTTACTGATTGTGGAGCCTGACGGAACAGATGTGCTGCTGATTGTAAAAGAACCAAGAGCGGAAGTTGCCACTGTATCATTTGTTCCAAAAAAGGAATTTAACATTCCAACAGAATGTCGTGATGATCCAGAAGTTAATGCTGTCGGAGTTATTTCAAATGTCATTGTTTTCTCCGTCTCCGAATAATTTTCCTGAGTTTCTGCCGCAAAAGCTGTGACATTCATTGTAAAAAGCATGACAACACATACAATAATAGAAAAAAAACGTTTTCTCATAATGAATCTATCTCCATACTTTATGTAATCATCCCCATCTAAATATACTAAATTGAAAAATCAAATCTTCCACCGATTTTATTATCCTCTGGTTTGATAGAATTCCATTCAATATTTTTAATTTTATCCAAAAGTTCATCTTTTGAATTTGCTTGAACAGTAGCTTTTTTTACTTCAATTTGCTTTAATTGTTCCTTTTTCTTCGCCTCTTTCTTCTCCGCAGCTTTCTTTTCCTGAATTTTTTCAAGATATTCTTTCTGACTAGCTGATGTTTTTTCTAATTGAGCAAAGAATGTTGTAGTTCCATCACTATTAAAAGAAATACCAAACTTTGTTATTTTTGTATCAGTATCTGCACTGTTTTCTATTCCGTTTGTCTTACCAAATGCTCTTTCAAATCCAAACTGAGCATTGATTTCATCCGACATACGCAAAGCACCTTCAATACTATGCATCTTTTCAGCATAATATTTGGGATCGGATGCCATCTTCTCCATTTCTTCCTTTGAGAAAATAACCGTAAACTCTTTATCACTTTGTGCTAAAATATCTTTAGCATTATCACCATTTTCAAAATCTGCAACCATAAAGTCCATATCTGTTCTTGAGCCACGCATATCTTTAAGCATTTTTTGTGCCTCTTTACTTAGATTTTTTTCGGCTATACTTTCTGTCACATTTTTCTTGACCTTATCATTTTCTGTTGTTTTCGCTGTTTCTTTTTTCTTATCTACTGTACCTGCCTTGTAGGTATTCTGATAACTTCCATAAACAGTACCCGTTGTATTCACATTCATTGACATATCCTTTGTCCTCCTTCTCTGAATCCGTTCTTTATTATTTATTGTTTCTAATATTATATATCGGCTTTATTCCGAAAACTATAATCCTCCCTGTTATTTTTATCCCATGATTATTGAAAATCTAAAATTTGAAATTCACTCTTAAATCAGATTATGCATTAAATATTATTGCTATTGACAAACCACCTAAATATGAATTAAAAGATACTTCTTGCTCAACAGAAAAAAGCAGCCTATTGCAAGTTTATTGTGTCAGGCACCAATTGTTCCAATGCAATTTCGGCATTTTTATCGCAAACGAAGCGGCAGAAGAAAACCTGAAAAAGAAACGGGATGGCAGCAACAAGTATCTCTATGAACTTGACTTTTCTTCAGCATTAAAAACAGCCAGAAAGTTCTTCATGCGCAGGGATTCTGGAAGGCACATCGATATTATCCGGCTGATGATGAAATATGTCCACGCAGTGAAAGACAGGTTCCGGCAGTTTCAACGGCCTCTCCGTGGAATCAGCGCAATTCATTTTGGATATCGGTAAGTTCTGCAACTGAATATCCTTCTTTTTGGCAGATGGACAGCATCTGTCTTTTTGGCATACCTGTTTTTGGCTTTTTGAGTTCAAAATATCGGATATTTGACAACAACTGAGCTATCGAACAAAACTTCGAACAACTGACTTAATGGCATTGCCATTGTTTTTCCATTTGTTCCTTTGATGAATCTTCTTTTTTATCTTCTTCACCAGTTCCTGAATCTTCTGGAAAGATTCTTCGCTGATTGTATGTTCCATCCGGCATGCATCATGATTTGCAGTTTCTGGAGATACCCTATCAGTTCTAAGAATTTATTAAGAAATTCTGCCGTTCTCCATTTCATATACTACATCGGCCACGTTCATTGTGGATACTCTGTGGGATACCAGGACAACCGTTTTCTTCTTGGCCGATTCTTTCAATGATTTTAAAATGATTCCCTCGTTTAAAGAGTCGAGGTTCGATGTAGGCTCATCGAGCAGGATCAGAGGGCATTCATGGAGAAATGCTCTTGCAATTCCGATTCTCTGTTTTTCACCACCGGACAGCGTATCACCCAGTTCTCCGACTTCTGTATCATATCCTTTCGGAAGTGTCATTATGAAATCGTGGATAGACGCTTTCTTTGCAGCTTCCATAATCTCTTCTCTGGATGCTCCCGGCTTTGCGATTGCGATATTGTTTGCAATCGAATCATGGAACAGGTGCGTTTCCTGTGTGACATAACTTTCCATATCTCTCAAATGCTTGGTCGGAATCTTGCGGACATCTGTACCGTCTACCGATACACTTCCATCCTGCACATCCCAGAACCGCATCAGCAGTTTTAAGAGCGTAGATTTTCCGGAGCCGCTCGCACCATGAATCCCTGTGATTTTACCCGGCTGTAATTTCAGTGAATAGTTATCTAAAATAACCTCGTTATCATAAGCAAATGTTACATGCTCTGCCTCTGCTCCTGTAAATTCATGTTCCATGCTCTCTGCACCGGAAGTTTCCACGTCACCCGGAATTTCTTCCACAAGCGGTGTCTCTTCCAGAAGAGAAAGAACACGCTCACCACTTGCCAGTGTCTGGTTCAGGTTATTGGAAAGGCTTGATAATGCTACTACCGGTCCGAAAGAACCCATCATTGCGATGGTACAGGTTAAGATTCCCTCGAATCCCATCGCACCTTTGTCGTACAGCCAGATCGTCAGTGCAAGCATTCCAAAAGATGCAAGCAGGATAACCATGTTCGTAAATGAACGCTGTGAGCCTTCCATTTTGCTTAATGACTCCTGCATTCCTGCAAGATTTTTGGAATGCTCAGACATCTGCTCTTTTCTCTTTTCACCCTGTCCGTACTGGATGGTCTCGTCCAGTCCACGTAAAGAATCCAGAACAAAACTGTTCAGTTCTCCGAAGTTTGTCCGAAATTCCATTCCTTTCTGACTGCCACGTTTTCCATTCCACATCGGGATGGCAACACCGACAATCAGATAAGCTGCCAGTGCAAGCACGCCTGCTAGCCAGTGATATCTTCCAATAAAAATCACCATAATAATCGAGGTCAGTGTTGCAATTGCAATCGGGGAAATGGTATGTGCATAGAACACTTCCAGTAATTCAATATCTGTTGTAATAATAGAGATCAGGTTTCCCTTATCCCGTCCTTCCAGTTTTGCCGGGCAGAGCTTTCTCAATGCCGCAAACACTTTGTGACGGATGATTGCCAGCAGTTTAAATGCAATAAAATGATTACAATACTGTTCCACATAATGCAGGATTCCACGAAGCACTGCAATTACGATCATGACTGTGATAATCGTTTTTACCGGGGTAAATACCAGCCACATATTATCCACCGGAACAATCATTCCGGCTACCCCTGTCAGAAGTCCATGCACGATAACCTGTCCTGCCAGTATTGTCAGGAAGATTGCACACAAGTAACCTAATGTTCCAAGGATGATTGCTGCCAGCATGATATGGAGCAGGGGTTTTACTAACCCGATCAGGCTTCCCATGATCTGAATGGCACTTCTGCGTTTTGTTGTATTGGTTTTTTCACTCATTATGCCACTCCTCCTTTTCCATAGTTTTCCAGTGCCATCTGGCTTTCATACAGATGTCTGTAGGCACCATTCTGCTTCATCAGTTCGTCATGCTTTCCGCTTTCCTTGATTTCTCCGTCTTTTAAGAAATAAATCTTGTCAGACTTCACAACATTTGCCAGTCTGTGAGAAATCAGAAGCACCGTCTTTGTCTTTGCCAGTTCGTGAATCACATTCATGATCAGTTCTTCACTTTCCACATCAATATTAGATGCGGCTTCATCGAAAATATAAACCGCACTGTCTGTCCGAAGCAATGCTCTGGCAATCACCAGTCTCTGGCACTGACCGCCGGACAGGTTGCTTGCTTTTTCCAGCAACTGTGTCTGTAAGCCATCCTGTGTCTGCAAGAACCCTAAGAGATTGACTTTCTGAAGGACAGCTTCCATCTCTTCTTTCGTTGCATCCGGTTTTGCCATCTTCAGATTTTCTTCTACTGTACCTTTGAACAGATAGCTGTTATGGCGAACCAGAACAACCCTCTGCATCAGATTTGTTTCATTCACTTCGTTAAGCGGTACACCACCAATGGTGATTTCTCCGTTATATCCCCGGTTCTTTGCTGCAAGGATTCCGGCAATCGTACTCTTACCACATCCGGATTCACCAACCAGTGATACAAAACTTCCTGCTGGAAGATTTAAGTTGATTCCTTTTAAAATCTCTCTGTCCTCTTCATAAGAAAAATGTACATCTTTTAATGTAACATCCAATGCTCCATCCGGCAGTGTTTTTTCTCCGACCTGTGGTTCTGGTAAATCTAAAATCTTGAAAATCTTATCACTCGCCGCCATACCATTCATTGCGATATGGAAGAACGAACCAAGCAGCCTGAGCGGCAGGAAAAACTCGCTGGCAAGCAGAACAATACATAATGTTCCTGTTACACTGATATTTCCTTTTAAGAATTCGGACACCGCAACTGCCATACCGATCGCAGCTCCACCATACGCCACAATATCCATCACACTGGTGGAATTGAGTTGCATGGTCAGCACCTTCATTGTAATCCTGCGGAAGTTCTGGGATTCCACATCCATCTCATCTGCTTTTTGCTGGTCTGCCTGATAAATCTTCAGTGTGGTAAGTCCCTGTAAATTCTCAAGAAAGGAATCTCCCAATCCGGTATAGATGCTCCAATAGTTATTTAATAATCTCTTTGCAATCTTCTGTACCACAACGATCGAAATCGGGATCAGTGGCACACAGATCAACAAGATCACACTTGCCTTTACACTCACTCTGCAAAGAATGAGAAATAATGTCAACGGTGCAATCAGACTGTAGAACAACTGCGGAAGGTATTTTCCAAAATACGTTTCCAACTGCTCCACACCTTCTGTCGAAACCTGTACCACTTCTGATGAAGATACCTGCGCACTGTAGGATGCCCCCAGTTTCAACATCTTGTCATAAATCTTTTCTCTTAAAATTCTCTTTACATCTACACATGCAAGATACGAAGACCTTGCCCCCATCCGTTCGCATACAAATCGTATGATCACCACTAGTGCGAGGATCATGATTGTCTTCTCAATCACCGGCACTGTCACCGCACGATAGACTACGCGCTCCAACAGGTCAGCAATCGTAAATACTGCCAGCACCTGTGAGAGCAATGCTGCCCACTGCCACAGGATGGTGTAAACAATATACTTTTTTGCGTGAGATAAAAGTCCCACCAGTCTTGTTTTAATCATAAAAATCTTATCCTTTTGTTTATTTCTTCGATTCTTTTTTACTGCATATCAAATGCCACACTGCAAGTGCCGGATGATACAGAAGCATCCTCGGTCCGGAAAACCGCATAACCTTCCGGATCTTCTCCCTCATCTCCGGCTTGTAGCAATGCACCTTACAGTTCGCACAGAATGTTTTCTCTTCCATAAAGGGACATTTCTGGCTTCTGAGTCTGGCATAATCCGAAAGTTCCTGACAGGAAGGACACATCTTTCCTGTCGTTTTGTCATATACTTTATGATTCTTCCGGCAGTACAGCCGGATCATTTCTTCCACAACGCGCTGTTCCTTCTGCCGCTTCTTTTCGATTGAATCCATTTATTCTGCAGCCTCCAGTTCCTGTTCCCCAGACTTTATCGTTTGAATTTTCAGGAAGAAATATAACAAATGGCATACCCACACTACTGTGATACAGATTCTTCCAATTGGTACATTCTTCATACAGATAAAACCAATCAGCATAACCGCTGTTACCATTCCGATAATCTTGCACTTTGTTCCCATTGTCATGGCTCTTTTTTGGACGAAGCTGTCCAGATGTTTCTTGTACAAATTTGTTCCTATAAACCAGTCATGCAGTTTCTTTGAACTCTTGGCAAAGCAGAACAGCGTTGCCATGTAAAACGGAACAGTTGGCAGGATAGGAAGTACAATTCCTATCGTACCAAGTCCTAGACAAAGAAATCCAAGCACGATCCAGACTATTTTTAATGGATTTTTCATCTTCATTCCTTTTTCTTCCTTTTTTCTTTTGTTTTTGTTGCGCCCTGTACGGTAATAAGATATGGCTACTCGTTGTTAGCTGTATCTATCCTATTTGAGCATAATTCACTCTGCTTTCTTATGTCAATCTTTTTCACTTTTTTGGTGCACTCATGCACCGTTTTGTTCTCATAAATCATTAGGTTTTTCAAGGCATTTCAGAGTTTTTAATATTTTTTATCATTTATTTTCTTCGTTTTTACTTTAATTAGCATTATTTCTATATGAATTCTATAAGGTGCAACGCACCATCTATTTTCTAATTACAATTCAGAAATCTATGCTTTGATACCAAATAACAGATGTATCGACAATCTAGCCAATTATTGATGAAGTTCTGACAGGTAAAGAATCGTTTTGCTAATGTTTTGCTAACTATAAAAGCAAGCCTCCTCCGACTGTGTGATTGCACAATCGGAGGAGGCTTTTATCATTCATATAATGATTCATTTCCTTCACATCATCATTCTATAATTTGAACACCACCCTGGCCGTACTTTCCGGCATATGTGCATTTCCTACCGAACAGGTCACGGTGATCATTACATTTCCTCTTAGGACACCATTGTCAAAGTTCTGATAATAGCAGGCGTCCAGTGGAATCTTTACCTTTCCGTTTTTGATATCCGCATATCTGAATATTCCCTGGTGAAGATATTTTAATGTAGCCAGATGTCCGGACATATCCTCTCCATTTACTCTTGACACTGCATCTATTTCCCGGATCGTAAGTTAGAGATAAGCACCTCTTTTGTTATACCTAATCAAGGCAACCGGTTCAAATCCTCTGTCTGCCATCGACCTTTTTGCACCATCATGCTGTAAGATCGTAACTGCTACTTCATAATTCCCATATTCCAGAATATCTCTTATATCCGTGATGACATCCTCACGTTTCCGCATCTTTGTCTCCGGGTTCGTTCTCCGATCACTCTTCACCAGTTTTTCTAACTGAATGTAATCTATATTTTCAATCATCCCTTTTAGGACTTCTTCTGTTTCTTCTGTGATGCCACTTCGTTCCAGATAGTCACGAACATCCTGGATTATCTTGCAACGCCAGTTTAACTTCCTTTTCCCATTTTCCGTGAAATCCAGACTCTCTGTCAGCTCCCCTTCTTCGATGCATTTTTTGAAAAATCGGCTGACCTGGGAATGATTTACTCCGCACTTTGCCGCGATCATCCGGACTGCACCTTTCTTTTTTTCAAGCTTATTAAGCTCTATCAGGTATAGTATCTGCAGCATTGTAAGATTTTCAATCTTATATTCCTCTTTTCTGTCCATACTCCACTCCTCTTACCAGATCTCTACTTCCAGTTGCTCGCAGCTCCATCTGTCTGGTTCTCCATCTTTCTCATTCATAAATGTAATCAGGATGCTTCCTTCCATCACACGGTCGTTTGGTTTGATGACGAATTCAAACATACTCGCCGGGATCCGTTCTCCATATTCCCCACGCTCTGCCTGAACCCATTCATTTCTGGTATTCTGATACCATAATGGTTTTTTAGGAAATGCTTTTGTTCTTTTCAGTTCAAAAAAGCCTCTGCTCTCATTGATTTCGAGAAAGATGTCTCTGGAATAGCTTTTATATTCTTTTGCAAGTCTTCTTGGGTGGCACAGTTCCATACTATACATCTGCATAACAAATGTATAGACTCCCGGCAGGTAACGGTCTGTCAACTCAGAATTACGAATTCTGCGCTCATAATACATATTTTCATAGTTGGCAAACTGGCAGACTGCCCGTACCGACTCTTCGGACATAACATGTTCGATTCTGCACGCATCCTGCTC
>OLIS01000575.1_pt1 | contig 28811 bp, 23 predicted proteins | sample 1601351 | NCBI WGS metagenome assembly OLIS01 (sample SAMEA2452122, study PRJEB22498) | human gut metagenome | biome: human feces; feature: human gut; material: feces | place: Australia | collected 2012
CTATGACAAAAAGCGGGATCGTAATCCACAAAATATCATATTTCCTGCCGAGCCATATGCCGAACATCATGCAAAGTACAATGGGAACGATCATATTCAGCCCAAACTGTAAAATCAGTGTCAGTGACTGAAACACTTTTTTCTGATTCTTCATAAGTGATGTTCTCCTCTCTGCTGTCCTTCCATGGTCTGCGGTTAAAGCCTGATCGTAATCTCCCGGTTGGTATGTTCATACTTTTGCATCACGACTCCTGCAGCCTTTAACATGCGCTTGGATGCCACAACAGACGGCGTTCCGTCATACTTGTCGCTGTCGTATACAATTCTCCTGATCCCTGCCTGAATAATTGCTTTCGCACATTCATTGCATGGAAATAATGAAACATAGATCGTTGAGCCTTCCAGACTTCCACCACGGTAATTCAAAATCGCATTCAGCTCACTGTGTGTGGTAAACAGGTATTTGTTCTCCAGCGGAGCGCCTTCCCGTCCCCATGGGAATTCATCATCCGAACAGCCTGTCGGCAGTCCGTTGTATCCCATCGATAAAATCTTATGGTCTGCACTTACAATACACGCCCCTACCTGTGTGTTCGGGTCCTTGGAGCGCATGCCGGTAAGCATTGCCACACCCATAAAATATTCATCCCAGCTGATGTAATCTCTGCGTTTCTCACTCATATCTATTCCTCTCAGAAAAACGGGTATTTCTCTGGATTATTTTGTTCCGAAAATTCTGTCTCCGGCATCGCCAAGACCCGGAACAATATATCCATGCTCATTCAGATGATCATCCAGCGCACCGATATAAATATCTACGTCCGGATGTGCTTCCTGCATTTTCTTCACTCCTTCCGGAGCTGCGATGATAACCATAAGGTGGATATTTTTTACACCTTTGTCTTTCAACATCTGGATTGCTGCTGCGGAAGATCCACCTGTTGCAAGCATTGGGTCAACAACAAATACTTCACGGTTTGCGCAGTCATCCGGTAATTTGCAGTAGTACTCTACTGGCTCTAATGTTTCAGGGTCACGGTACAATCCGATATGTCCTACCTTTGCAGCGGGGATCAGGGACAGCATTCCGTCTACCATACCAAGACCTGCACGCAGGATGGGTACCAGTGCCAATTTTTTGCCCTTTAACTGCTTTACGGTAGTCTTGCAGATGGGAGTCTCGATCTCTACTTCTTCCAGCTTCAGATCCTTGGTAGCTTCATAGCCGATCAGCATTGCGATCTCACTGATGTTCTGTCTGAAATCCTTGGTGCCGGTCTCCTTTCTGCGGATGATTCCGATCTTCTGCTCGATTAAAGGATGATCCATAACTACTACTTTTGACATATACTTGTCCTCCTGTATTTTAGTGTTGTTGGTTGTATCTTGCGCCTTAGATCTCTTCGATCAGGCTGATCCTGCGGCTGTGTCTCTCTTCTCCGGAAAAAGGTGTGTTCAAGAAAGTCTCCACGATCTCCAGTGCCAGATTCTCGCCTACGATACCTGCACCCATTGCCAGCATATTGGCATCGTTATGCAGTCTGGTCATTTTTGCGGACAGCGGATCGGAACAGAGTGCGCAGCGGATTCCCGCTACCTTATTAGCGGAAATACTGATGCCAATACCGGTGGTACAGATCACGATGCCCTTTTCACAGGTACCGTCTGCCACAGCTTTTGCTGCCGCATGTCCGAATACTGGGTAATCACAGCTTGCCTTGCTGTCGCATCCGAAATCCTGAACGGGAATGTTTTTCTCCTCTAAATATTTCTTAACCTTCTCTTTCAGATCATATCCGCCATGATCACTTGCGATTGCTATCATTTTTATTTGTCCTCCTTGTATTACGCTTACAGCGTTACCACTTTATGTCCTGCTGCTTTTAACAGACGGTTCATAATTGCCTGGCCAAAACCCTCCGTGGAAAATCCTTCGGAATAGATCTTCGTTACGCCTTCATCATCGAATTCTCTTAAGATGGTATATAAATGTCTGGCGATGCTGTCCTCGTCCTTACGGCTGCCGACACTTTTTACCACATCTGCCGTATAGCCGGAGAGCATCTCTTCCGTTCCGATGATGCCGGTCTTCTCGCCCGCTGCATGATCTGTGGCTGCTGCCCGGTTAATATACTCTCTGACCTCTTCGGGTGCTCCCTCTACGATGGTGAGTTCTCCCTTCGGTGCGTAATGCCTGTATTTCATGCCGGGAGCCTTGGGAGCCTGTCCGCTGTCTGCCCGCAGGATCGTGGTATCTGTATCCACGGTTCCCAGTACTTCGCTGAGTTTCTCCTGGGTAATATAACCCGGTCTTAAGATCTGCGGCGGTGTCACCGTCAGATCAATGATGGTGGATTCCAGTCCGATTCCCACTTCTCCGCCGTCGATGATGGCATCGATCCGCCCCATCATATCCTCCACCACATATTTCGCCACAGTAGGACTGGGCTTGCCGGAAGTATTGGCACTGGGGGCTGCAATATAGCCGCCGCTGTACTTGATCAGCCTCTGTGCCGCCGGGTGTGACGGCATCCGGATCGCTACCGTATCCAGCCCACCGGTAGTCTCGCGTGGTACCGCATCAGACTTCGGCAGGATCATGGTCAGCGGTCCCGGCCAAAATGCATCTGCTATTTTTTTTGCTTCTTCCGGTACCTTACTCGTGATCTTCTCTATATCTTCAAATCGATAGATATGAACGATCAGCGGATTATCGGAAGGTCTGCCTTTTGCGGCGTAAATTTTCTGAGAGGATGTGGGATTCAGCGCATCTCCGCCCAGACCATACACGGTCTCTGTGGGGAACGCCACCAGTCCACCCCTTTTCAGGATCTCTCCCGCAGCCTGCAGTTTCCTGTCATCTTCTTCACTGACAGGTCCCTCTCCGGGATGAATTTTTATGATTTCAGTATCCATTTTTCTACCTTCTGTTATCGGCATTCATCCTAATGATGTCAGGGAATTTTGACCCCGACATCATTATAATGCATTTGGATATAGTATAACATATACGATATAAAATGGAAAGATTGTTTCTTATCAGTTTTCCCTGTTTTGATTTTCCAGTTGTGCTATATATTGTAAAATCCCCTTATGGATCGACCATGCCACTCTGTCCTGATATGTCTCCGTGCACAGCTTTTCTGCTTCTGCGGCATTCGACAGAAATCCGCACTCCACGATCACGATGGTTCCTTTTGTTTTTTTCAGAAGATAATAACTTTCATTTGCCTTGATCTGTCTGTGATTCTCCGGATCCAGGTCTTTTGTCAGTTGTTTTTGAAGCAGCTCCGCCAGCTTCTGCCCACCGCTGCTTCCATTATAATAAAATACCTGGGCTCCATGGACATACTCCTCCGGGTAGCTGTTCTGGTGAACACTTACTGTAAGGACTGGATCCGTCTCCTCTATCTTCTCGATCCTGCGCTTCATATCCTGTACCTTTTTATTAGAGGCATGCGCATCATACAGACCTTCTTCCGTGTCTCTGGTCAGTACCACCTGCACGCCTTCCGCCTCCAGGTATCCCGCGAGTTTATTTACAATATTTAAGTTAATATCCTTCTCCAGGCTTCCGTTGATTCCAATTTTCCCGGGATCATCCCCGCCGTGCCCCGCATCAATCACTACCACAGGGGATTCCTCACCCGGAGTATGTCGTTCCTCCTTAAGTACACTGACAGCATTCACTGTCTCCACATACACCGCCGTCTCCCTGCCCACCACCGCCATGGCAATCAGCAGCAGACATATCATAACGGCGCGCAACGCTTTCTGTTGTTCCATCCCGGTCTCCATAATTTTATATCTCAATGATTTTATATGCTTTCTTCTATGGAAATATCTTCCGAAAATTAAGAAATCCTTTTGTTTTCCCCTATTGCATCCTGTCACTGATTCAGCGTATAATAAACGTATGAAATCGAATAAAAATATTTTATCCACAATTTTATTTATCTTTGCTGGAATATGTATTCTGGCAGCGGTTATTCTGTTCGTAAAAGGTCATATGGCGGACCGTCGTATGGAGGAGTCTCTGGACGAATTACGTCCCACGGCAGTTACCGAAGACAGTACAAATGCTTCTGCGGAAGCCACAGAGGCTGTCACTTCCGTTTCCACAGAAGCCATGGCAGAAGAAACAACCGTTCCCACAGAAGAGTTCGATCGCGTTCCCAATCCGTATGCCGACAGCTTCGCAGCCAACGGCGACATGGCTGCATGGCTGCAGATCCCGGATACCAATATCGACTATCCGGTCATGTGGACCCCCAAGGACGAGACCTATTATCTCTACCGTGCTTTCGATGGTAGTAAGAATAAAAACGGCTGCCTGCTTCTCGATGATGAGAGCTGTGTGGATCCCCTGACGACCAACCTTATCATCCACGGTCACAATATGAAGTCCGGCGCTATGTTCGGCAATCTGACCGACTACGAGAATCAGGATTTCTACGAGAAACACAAAAATATCATCCTGTACACCGAGGAATGCCAGCGCAATTATGAAGTCATTGCTGTGTTCCGTTCCCAGGTCTATCGGAAAACAGATCAGGTATTTAAGTTCTACAAATTTTTCCAGGCAGATACTCAGGAAGAATTTGATGACTTTTATAACAATATCAAGCAGTTATCCCAGTACGACACCGGCGTTACGGCAGAGTTCGGAGATCATTTTCTGACCCTGTCTACCTGCGTCTACCATGTAGAACAGGGTCGGTTCGTAGTCGTCGCCAAAGAAGTGGAACCCGGTGACCACTATCTCCCCGTACAGGAATAACCCACTAACAATCAGGAGGATTTTCTTATGAAAAAACTGAAAAAAATCGTTACACTGCTCACTCTGGCAGCGGTATGTCTGGCTGCACCCGGCTTCGGCAAGCTCACTGTCAAGGCTGCTGAACCCACTACCTATGTTGTCAGATATCTGACAAGCACCAATACCCACAGCGACGGCTGGTACTTTGAGGTAGCTTCCGCATGGGATGACAATGCCTTCCATCGCGAGACCTATTACATGATGCAGGACATCAAAGATGGCGATTATGTAGTCATCGAAACCGATGCTTCCTCTCCTACTTTCGATCTGAATTTCCCGGTTCGTCTGGGTAATCTGACTGTAAATACCACAGCCACTGTGGTACCTACCGCTAAGGGTTATGATTCCGTATATATTTTGGACGGTTCCACCGCTTCCATCAACGGCGATGTTTCACATGCTTATGTATACGGTTCCGCACATGCTACTTTCGTTAATAATGTAGATACACTGGAAATGCTGGGTATGGGCACCGGGCTGAACAACCTGCATGCTTACATCGGATGCCAGGGTACCGTAAATCATCTGATCGCAAAAGATAACGTAGATCAACGTACTTATTTTGAATATTATAACTTTGCAAAAAATAAACTGGATATCTACGATGGCTCTGTAAAGACTGAGGAACAGTATTACAGCAAAACCGCTCCCGCCGCCACAGCAGCTGTAACGCCGGAAGCTACCGCTGCTCCCGCTGCCACTGCTCCCGCACAGTCTGCTACCGCTTCCGGTGCGTATGACAACGTGCCCAAGACCGGTGAGAGCGCGCTTCCTCTTTACCTGGCAGGTGCCGCTGTTCTCTTCGTAGTATCCGGATATGCACTTCGCAAAAAGAACTTACAGTAGAATTGAATTCCCGTAGCCCGCGTTCGGGCCACGCTAATACCGCCTGAGAGATTGCATATCTTCTCAGGCGGTATTTTTATTTATACTATATAAATTGAGAGTTTACGCGAGCAAGTTATTGCAGGTAGGCGTTGATCAATTCCCAGGCTGCCTGTGTTCCGTAGCCCAGTCGCCATACTGCCACACCACCGATATTCTTCGTGGTCATCATGTTCAGCTTCACGGCGATGGATTCCGCATCCTCCAGCCAGATCTGGTAGGTAGCATTACCGGAGGTCCACTCTGCATAATTCTGACAGGTCTCTTCATCCCACTCTGCCGTCACACCGGCTCTGCTCATGAAATCTGCCTCATTGCGCATGGTAATGTATTCATCCGTCACATCTGTCCCTTCTGTTTTCCACAGGATAGTGTAGAACGGAAGTGCATTGACTACCTTATTCGCCGGAACCTCCTGCAGGGTTCTGTCCAGTCCATCGGATACATAACCGATACTTGCCACGCTTCCGGGATCCTTGCTGCCATGCCAGTGCTCATCATATCCCATAATGATAACATAATCAGCAACCTGTCCCTGAATATCCAGGCGATAATAATCATTGAAATTAAACGGTACGTAATTGTCTACGGAGAGTACCAGTCCCTTATTACGGCACTGAATGGAAAGTTCTCTTAAGAATTCCACATAATGAGGGCCGCAATCGCTGCTCAGTTGTTCAAAATCTACATTGATGCCGTCCAGTCCCAGGCTGACTGCCGTATCCGTCACATTCTGCACCAGGGTCTGTCTCGCCGTGGTGGATGACAACATATTTAATGTACTGATGGATATACCGTTTTCATTAGCGTAATTAAAGTTATCCAGTACGCCCCATACCTGCAGTCCCATATTGTGGGCGGTGGTTACATAATCCGCCGTTGCAAAGCTTCGGAATGCTCCGTACTCATCGGTCATACTGAACCAGGTAGGTGCGATCACATTCATTCCCTTCGTACCGGATACCATGGAATACAGCGTATCGTTACCGCCGACGCCACCAATGGAATGCCATCCAAGACAGATCTTGCTGTCACCGGTGAGTGAAGTATATTCCGGTTCCTGATAATCCGTCACCGGAGTTTCGGTCTCTTCCGTAATATCTCCCAGACGCTTATTCTCCACATAGCCGATCACGGAATCCGCAGTCTTTACTTTACTCCATGTCTCCATCTGCTCTAAAATCTCCAGGGTATCTCCCTTCGCTGCCTGCGTCAGGATCGGGCTCTTCACACCGCCGCGTAAACGGACAGCTGTATCCTTCTTCAGCTGCGCCACCTGTCTGGTGCCCCATTCCGTATAGACCTGTACATGTCTGTCATAGCATTCATAGGAGTAATTCGTGAACAGCTTTACATAATCCGCAGCCACATATACCGTATCTCCTTCGACAAAGCTGATAACGAAGCCTGCATCCTGCATTCCTTCCGTTGTGCTGTAGGATGTCTCGCCGAACACCGTCCGGATCACTTCCGTCGGAGTGGCATATAACAGCAGGTTCTCCGTCACATCCGCATAGAACACTTCATTCATATATTTATGCACAGTTGCCAGATCAAAATAGCAGACACCATCTCTGATAAGCGCCTGTTCTTCCACCATCTCATCCTGTAAAATAATAGCGCTTCTGTCTGTCTCTGACACCTGGTAGAATTCATTCCAGTCTGCTTCTTCTTTGCTGTAGGAATATTTATCCAGCAGCACCTTGCCCAGTGTTACGCCTCCGATCACAAGGATCAACAGGACTGCAATGATCACCGGTAATATCTTTTTCTTCATATGTGCTCCCATCCGCAGGGCCAACCTGCATCGTTTTTGCCCGTTCTTACATTCCGCCCACATCGGCAGAACATTTTTATTCTATCACAGTTCCTCCATATAATACAAGGAACACATAAAAGTTCATTAGTACATGTTTATTCATACTTGTTTATTCATACACTGCAGGACACAGCCAGAGAGGCAATCCCGTTTTGCGCTCCTGCAGTGTATTCCCTTTTTAGATCTCAGATCTTCTCACGGGTGTGAGCTGACACTTTCTGTCCCTATATAGGAGTAAATACCGGTATCCACCATTTGCAGCAGCCTTCGACCAAAAGTATTCGTGAGACTTCCCTCAGTTGCCGCTTTCTTGCAGACACCTCTTCATTAAATATAAATGCCTCTGACAGTACTGGTAATAAAATGAAAAATTTGGAATTATGATTGTGAAATTATCCGTTGAAATATTATGACCAGACACGTATATGCCTGTAAGACATCTCCATACTATATTTTACAGATGCGCATAACCTATAAATACCCTAATACATTAACAGCTATCTGCATAATAAATAAAAATGGGATGAAATGGAACGAATCGTTCCCAGTAAATCAACAAGAATAAAGAAAAACCGTCAGCCTCCTCTCCGTACCGGAGTATCAGAGGCATCTATGGGTTAGATTATATACTGTCGCAACCTGTTTGGCAAGCTGTTTTATTAAATTTTTTTAAAGAGTGAACTGCGTCTATTGACTAAAATATAGGGAAAGTATAAGCTATATACCATACCAATGCGAAGGCAGAAAGGAAGTGTTGTCGCATGAAAATAGAAAAAGTAAATGAAAATCAGATTCGCTGCACGCTGACCCGCGAAGATCTCGCCAGCCGCGAATTGAAAATAAGTGAGCTTGCTTACGGCACGGAAAAGGCAAAATCTCTGTTCCGTGATATGATGCAGCAGGCCAATTTTGAATTTGGTTTTGAGGCAGAAGATATTCCCCTGATGATCGAGGCCATCCCGCTGAATGCAGATTGTATCGTACTGATCATTACGAAAGTGGAAGACCCGGATGAGCTGGATACCCGTTTTTCCCGTTTTGCACCTTCCGTTACGGAAGATACCGATGAGGATGGTGACAACAGTTCCGCGGATGAGGTGCTGGATCTGTTCCGCCGCATCCAAAATGAGGAGACTGCAGCCGAGACTCCCGCTGCTCCCACTCCCGAGGAAAACGACGCTGTCAGATCCCGCCTGTTCCGTATGGATACTCTGAATCAGGTAATCAACGCTGCCGTCGTGACTGCCGGTCATTATCATGGGTTCAGTACACTGTACCATGAAGAGGGGAATGCATACTATCTCGTTCTCACACAGGGTCCGGAAGACCGTGATGTATTCGACAGAGTCTGCAACGTAATCTCTGAATACGGAATTCCCAAACGCTCCACTGTGGCGAGCCGGACATTCTTAGAAGAGCACTGTACCACACTGATTGCAGATCATGCTTTACAGAGCCTTTCTAACACTTCAATGTAACAACAGATCATAACATTCAGGAGAGTTCCCACTCTGTGGGGACTTTCTTATTTTTATGGCTGTTTTATACCTGTCTCTCCCGGCGAAGATCTGCAGAAAAGAAGCCGGGAAACGCGTAACTTGAAAATATAATCTTATTCGCATATAATAAAATTTAATACATGATTGCTCCGTTGCAATACAGCTTACGCAATTCCATACACATTCGAAATTACAAAGGGTCAAAACGCCGGTTACAGTGGAAAGGATGTACACAATATGATTTCCGACGAAGAATTATACCGACAATATTTAAGCGGCGATGAAACAGGGCTGGAAGAATTGATAAGAAAATACGACAATCCACTGACCTTATACATCAACGGCTATCTGCATGACATTCACGAGGCGGAGGACCTGATGATAGAAGTATTTTCCTACCTGTTCGCCAAAAGGCCCCATATCCGGGATGGCGGATTCAGGGCCTACCTGTATAAAGCTGCGCGACATATGGCTTTGCGCCATAAAAGCATCCGGCGACATCACTTCTGTCTTGATGATCTGACCAAAGAGCCGGAAGGTGGGAAACTGGTGGATGAGGTGATCCGGACAAAAGAACGGAATCAGATCCTGCATTTATGCATGGGTGAACTGAATCCGGATTACAGAGAAGCTCTTTATCTGACCTATTTTGAGGGTATGAGTTACCGGCAGGTCGCTGAAGTTATGGGAAAAAGCGTGAAGCAGATCACTAATATAATGTACCGGGGAAAAGAGCGTCTGCGGGGATTATTGGAACGGGAGGGAATAACAAATGCGGAGTCATGAGGAACGGATTGCAGAAGTCCGACGAAGGATTGCGGAAAAAGAGCGGCAAAAAAAGCGGAAACAGCGGCGGATCGTTGCTATTTCCTGCATAGCGACATGCCTTGCTGTGATCTTCGGGGCTTCCTTTGTCATGCCTGGGATTTCCGGGCAAATGGTGCCGGGGATCTCCTCCGGACATGAAACGGCGGCAACGATCCTTGGCGGTGGCGCTGCACCCGAATATATCATAATAGGGCTGCTTTCATTTCTTCTCGGCGTATGCGTGACGATCCTGTGTTTTCGTGTCCATCTGTTGGACAAAGAAGAGCAGGCAGAGCAGAGGGGGGACCGCACCAATGGAATTGATCATTAATCTTTTGCAATTTTTCGTTACCCTGCTGGGCTTCTGTCTGAGCTGCATTCGTTATCTGAGACATCGGACACTGTCATATTTTCTGCTGATTTGCTTTTATGGCTGTTTCGCACTGGGCTCCCTGTACTGGACATTGTATCTGTTATTGTTTTCCGAAACACCACGGATCTTTTATGTATCGGAATTCGGCTGGGTCTCCAGCGTTATTTTTCTCTGTCTCCTACAATATACTCTCTCCTCCCCGGAGGAAAGAAGCTTTTCCTGTCGGAAATCCCTGCTGGCTCCGCTGATCGGAGTCCCATTGTGCGCATTTTACTGTACCTTTGGTGACATTCTCTCCAACCTGCTCTGGTGCGGCATGATGATCCTTGTCTCCTATCGTTCCATCCACGGTCTTGTCTACGCAGAGACACAGACGGGAAAAGGACGGAACCTGCGGTATTTTCACATCGGAATCCTCTGCTATGTTGCGGTAGAATACGCTCTGTGGACCTCCGGCTGCTTTTGGCCGGGCGACTCCATCTTCAGTCCCTATTGCTGGTGTGATCTTCTGCTGACGTTCTGCCTTTTCGGGCTGCTGCCTGCCACAGGAAAGGCGGTGCGGACATGATCTATATTGAAAATGTATTTATCTGTATGGCCTCACCCCTGTTGATCGCCGCCCTATGCATGGGTAGGCGACAGGCCAAATTCTTTTTGTGCTGTCTTGCAGGAATGGGGGCATGCCTGCTCTCCGCTTACATCAATACCTTCTTTGCCGCTCTTTACGCAGCAGATACGATTGCCGCCACCGCAGAGATCGCACCTGTGGTAGAAGAAGTGATGAAACTCCTGCCGTTGCTCTTTTATCTTCTTGTATTTGAGCCTGAACCGGTGCCGATAAAAAATGCTGCCATCATCGTTGCACTTTCCTTTGCCACCTTTGAGAATGTCTGCTATCTGATTCAAAACGGAGCCGGACATTTTTCCTTTATCTTTTTTCGGGGCATTGGAACGGGTGCCATGCATGTGATCTGTGGTGCCATCGTCGGCGGTGGACTGGCGTATGTATGGCAGCGCACCTGGCTGAAGATTGCCGGAACCTGTGGTCTGCTCGGGGCAGCCATCACTTTTCATGCAATTTATAATCTTCTGATCGCCTATGGCGGTGCGATACAGTATATCGCATACATTCTGCCTGTGCTGATCCTGACGGCAGGGAAACTGATCACCCGCCGCCTTACCCAGAATCACAACTGAATCCTGTCTTTTGCGGAGCTGCTGTCGGCAGCTCCTGTTTTTTTTGAAAAAATTTGATTTTCAGGTGAGAGTTTTTTCGCTTTTTTGTACCTAATTAGATGAAGGGCATATGTATTTTATGACTTTACTTTCCGAAGGGAGGTTTTCAACGATATGTATGATACAGAAAAGCGGGTCGAACTGGTGAAAAAACGGGTGCATGAAAAATATCGCCGGAAGGAGCGCCGCGGGATCTGCCGGCTGTCTGCCCTGTGCACGGCACTGTCTGCGTTCCTTGTGGGAACGGTGCACACAGCAACCGGCCAGACGCAGATCACCGCCCGGGGAATGTACGGTTCTATCCTGCTGCATGAAGACGCCGGCGGTTATGTGCTGGTGGGGGTAATTTCTTTCTCCACAGCAGTCATGATCACTGTGCTGTGTATCAGACTCCGGGAAAGAGAACACCGCGGACAAGGCACGGGAAAAGGAAATGCATCACAACAACGGGAGGGAAAAAATAAATGAAAAAACAAAGAAGACGGATCTATGCGGCGCTGCTTTGCAGTTCCATGGTACTTTCTCTGGTCTCCACGCCGGTATCGGCAGCAGAAACCGGACAGCTGACGAATCCCCCGACATCCACAGAGGGTCCGGGTTCCCCGGAAAGCGCATCGGGAAATGAAGCAGCAGCGGTTCTGAACGGACTGTCCGTGTCTGCGTTGACCGCAAACCGTGTGGCAGAGGTGACGACAGCGAAGCATCTGACTGACATGCTGGCAGACAGCAGTGTTGTCAAAATCACACTGGCGGAAAATATTGATATCGACAGCACCCTGACGGTCAACCGTACTGTGACACTGGATTTGGATGGTAATGTACTGAAAAGGACCGGCAGCGGCAGCGTAATCAAGGTGGAATCAGGCGGCAATCTGACGCTTCAGGACAGCAGCACATCCACACCACACAAATTTACCCCGGGCGGTGACGGCTTATGGGGGCTGGACGAAACCGGCGGCTCGGAAATTGTCTACGGCGGCATTATCACCGGCGGTAATACCTCGAATGGCGGCGGCGTGTATGTAGTGACCGGTGGCCAGCTGACCATGACCGGCGGAAATATTGTCGGCTGTCTGGCAACCTACGAGGGTGGTGGCGTATACATTGACGGACTGCGTGGCTCAAGTGATCAAACTGTCTTTACAATGACTGGCGGCAGCATCACAGGATGTCAGGCAAACGGCACAGACGGTGGCGGTGGTGTGAATGTTACAAAAGGTACATTCACCATGAAGGGCGGCAGCATCATTGCATGTACCGTCACCGACCCCGTCTACAAAACCACCGTTTGCGGCGGTGGTGTACATATCCGGAACGGAGGCAGCTTCACCATGTCCTCCGGTACGATCAGGGACTGCAGTTGCATCGGCAATCCGGTCTATGGCGGCGGCGTGTATGTCGGAACCGGTCAATTTACCATGGAGGGCGGAAGCATCACAGGATGTCAGGCGAACGGTGGTAGCTTTGGCAAGGGTGGCGGTGTCTACAATTGCGACGGCCAATTCACGATGATCGGCGGCATCATTGAAGGCAACTGCACAGCAAGCGGCAGCGGCGGCGGCGTGTACAACGCAAAAGTCCTGTTCGCCAACGGCGGCGAAATTGCCGGCAATGTAATGAACGGTGATAGGTATCCTTCCGGCACGATCACCGGTAGCGGCGGCACCAGGTTTTCCGGCAAAGTAATCAACAACAAAAATGAAGACGGTAATAAAAGCATCATCGAATGCGGTACATTCACTGGAGAGGTAAGCAATGAAGGTGAAATTATAGGCGGTGATTTCAGTCAAGCCAATCTGAGCGGTACGCTCGTGATCACCTTTGACCCAGACAATGGAGATCAGAGCAGTACCAAGGAAGTGCATTTAGACAGTGACGGAGCGGCACTCACCCCGCCGGATCCCACTCCCACCAAAGAGGGCTATACACTTGACGGATGGTATTGGTATTACAATAACAACGGTGCGGAAACAAAATGGAACTTTGACACGGATAAAGCCAGATACACTATGACCCTCAAGGCAAAATGGACGAAGAACACGACTCCCATCATTCCCGGCAACAACACCAACAATATCGTAGAGCAGTATAAGACTGACGACAGCAGCTCAGGAGAACAGACCGACCGTGAAGTTCCCTCTCCTGTCGTGAAAAACACCACCTCTTATTTGACCTATACCGTACAGGCGGGTGACACTCTCTGGGCAATCGCCAGAAAATACAACTGCTCCATAACCGAGATCGTGGCAGCCAACAGTGACCGGATCAAGAACCCGAACCGGATCCACGCCGGCTGGCAGCTTAAGATTCCCCAAAGCGGAGCACCTATCACAGGCGGCACTCCCGATGCTGTTCTGCCTGAGAATAAGAAAAGTGGGATATACATCGTCAGACAGGGCGACACCCTCTGGAAAATCGCCAGAAAGTACGGCTGCTCCGTGGCTGAAATCGTTTCCCTGAACCGGGAACTGATCCGCGACCCTGCTCTGATTTATTCCGGCTGGGAACTGAAAGTACCACAGAATTAGTCTCCCTTGAAAGAATCTACCGTGCCAGTCATACATCATAATGTCGGATCAGATAATATATCTAAGGGAAAAAGGCAAAAAAAGACGGCCAAAGGCCGATGATCTGAATTCCTTGAATTCTTTAGATTTCTCAAATCCGCGCAATCGGCGGACACATTTCGATTGCGCGGAAATCTGAGCTATGAAATTCCATAAATACTTTGTTTCACCTGTGTGCCCCGGTCAGGTGATGTTTCCAAAACAGACATACAAAGCTTACAGTTCCTCGATCACTTTCATAAGCTCATCTACATCAATGCCATGTACCATAGCTGCCTCTTCCAGGGTCTCTCCCTGTGAAGCAGGGCATCCCAGGCAATGCATTCCTGCATCGAGGAGTACGGGAGCCACTTCAGGATTGGCACGTAAGATTTCACCAATGGTCATGTCTTTTGTTACTCCGGTCATATCGGTCTCCTTTCTGCCGTATAAGGCTTTTTTAGTATAATACTTTCCCCAGAATAAGGCAAGATTATTCTTGTACATCAGCATTTGTTGGACCGAGACTCAGAGCTGATGTACTAAACTCGGAACAATTCCTAAAAAGGTTGACACTTACCCTTGTCAGGTAGTACACTTTTATCGTAAAGAAACAGCTTGGGATGCCAGCGCAACTGGTACTCTCAGTTGATAATATTAATTGTTTTTACCAAAAGGAGGTAAATTTTCATGGCAGAAGCATGGAGAGGCTTTAAAAAAGATGGCCACTGGGATGTAGACGTCAATGTACGTAACTTCATCCAGACCAACTACACTCCGTATGATGGAGATGAGAGCTTCCTGGAGGGACCTACCGAAGCAACTGATAAGCTTTGGGGCAGACTTCAGGAGTTACAGAAGGAAGAGCGTGAGCATAACGGCGTTCTGGAATGCGAAACAGAGATCGTATCCAGTCTGACCGCTTATGGCCCTGGCTATATTGATGAATCTATGAAGGATCTGGAGCAGATCGTTGGTCTGCAGACAGACAAGCCTTTAAAGAGAGCATTCATGCCTTATGGTGGTATCAAGATGGCTCAGCAGGCTGCAAGCACCTATGGCTACGAAGTAAATGAAAAGTATGACAAGATCTTCAATGAGTATCACAAGACTCACAACCAGGCAGTATTTGATGCTTATACCGATGAGATGAAGGTTGCTCGTCATACCCATATCGTTACCGGTCTTCCCGATACCTATGGTCGTGGACGTATCGTAGGCGACTACAGAAGAGTTGCTCTGTACGGTATTGATTTCCTGATCGAGGAGAAGAAGAAGGATAAGAAGAACTGCGGTACCGGCGTTATGACCGAGGATATCATTCGTCTGAGAGAAGAGATCGCTGATCAGATCAAGGCTCTGCAGGGAATGAAGGAAATGGCTAAGATCTACGGTTACGATATTTCCGGCCCCGCTACCAACGCTAAGGAAGCTATCCAGTGGTTATACTTCGGTTATCTGGCAGCTATCAAGACCCAGAACGGTGCAGCTATGTCCGTTGGACGTATCTCTACTTTCCTGGACATCTATATTGAAAGAGACTTAAAGGAAGGCACCCTGACCGAGAAGGAAGCTCAGGAGCTGATCGACCATATGACCATGAAGTTCCGTATGGTTAAGTTCGCTCGTATTCCTTCTTACAACCAGCTGTTCTCCGGTGACCCCGTATGGGCTACTCTGGAAGTTGGTGGTATCGGCATGGACGGCCGTCATATGGTTACCAAGAACGACTATCGTTTCCTGCATACTCTGGAGAACATGGGACCCAGCCCCGAGCCGAACCTGACTGTTCTGTACTCCAGCGCTCTGCCTGATAACTTTAAGAAGTACGCAGCTAAGATTTCTGTGAATACTTCTTCCATCCAGTACGAGAACGATGACGTTATGAAGCCTATCTGGGGTGATGACTACAGCATCTGCTGCTGCGTATCCGCTACTCAGACCGGTAAGGAGATCCAGTTCTTCGGTGCTCGTGCTAACCTGGCTAAGTGCTTACTGTACGCTATCAACGGTGGTAAGGATGAGAAGCATCTGGACAAGGACGGCAAACATATGCAGTGTGGTCCTGAAATCGCTCCTATCACTTCCGAGTACCTTGATTTCGATGAAGTTATGCATAAATATGACATCATGCTTGACTGGTGTGCAGCTCTGTATGTAAACATCCTGAACCTGATTCATTATATGCATGATAAATATTACTATGAAGCAGCTGAGATGGCTCTGATCGATACCGATGTAAGAAGAACCTTCGCAACCGGTATTGCAGGTCTGTCCCACGTAGCTGACTCCCTGTCCGCTATCAAGTATGCTAAGGTTAAGGTTATCCGTGATGACCAGGGTTGTGCTGTAGACTTCAAGATCGAAGGCGACTTCCCTAAGTACGGTAACGATGATCCCAGAGCTGATGAATTCGCTGTATGGCTGCTGAAGACCTTCATGGAGAAGATCAAGAAGAACCACACCTACAGAAATTCCGAGCCTACCACTTCCGTACTGACCATTACCTCTAACGTTGTATATGGTAAGGCTACCGGTGCTCTGCCCGATGGTAGAGCAGCTTACACACCGTTCGCTCCCGGTGCATCACCTTCCTACGGTGCTGAGAAGAGCGGTCTGCTGGCTTCTCTGAACTCTGTAGCTAAGCTGCCTTATGAGTATGCTCTGGATGGTATCTCCAATACCCAGACCATGGCTCCTTCCGCTCTTGGTCACAACCTTGACGAGCAGAAAGAAACTCTGGTACGTGTAATGGATGGTTACTTTGATCGTGGTGCTCATCACCTTAACGTTAACGTATTCGGTACAGAGAAGTTGTTAGATGCACAGGCACATCCTGAGAAGCCTGAATACGCTAACTTCACCATCCGTGTATCCGGTTATGCTGTTAAGTTCATCAGCCTGACCAAGGAGCAGCAGGATGACGTTATCGCAAGAACTTGCCATAAGAAACTGTAATCTTAACAGGTTTTTAAGATAATTGATGTATTTGGGGTCGGGCAGGAATGTCCGACCCCTTTTTTGGTAATACTAAGTAGAAATCTAAGTCACTTACCTTCACCCCTCAGCTGCCAGAATGGCAGAGAATGGAGATTATTATAATGATTAAAGGCAGAATTCACTCATTAGAATCTTTTGGCGCAGTAGATGGCCCTGGAATCCGCTATCTTATTTTCCTGAAAGGATGTAATATGCGTTGTCAGTATTGTCACAACGTAGATACCTGGAATCCGGATACTGACAATCTGCAGACTGCAGATGAACTTTTGGACAGAGCAGAACGTTTCCGCAGTTACTGGGGCAAGGAAGGCGGAATTACCGTCAGCGGCGGAGAAGCTTTACTGCAAATTGACTTTCTGATAGACCTTTTTAAGAAGGCTCATGAGAGAGGCATTAATACCAATCTGGATACTTCGGCACAGCCTTTTACCAGAGAAGAGCCTTTCTTTTCCAAATTTAATGAATTATTGAAATATACTGATCTTGTAATGCTGGATATTAAGCATATTGATGATGAAGAACACAAGAAGCTTACAGGTCATACAAACAAGAATATTCTGGATTGTGCTAGATATCTTTCTGAGCAGGGTATTCCCATGTGGATTAGACACGTTCTGGTTCCGGGTATTACAGACAATGATGAATACCTGAAGAGAACAAGAGAGTTTATTGATTCTCTAGATACTGTGAAGAAAGTAGAAGTACTTCCTTATCATACTTTAGGAGAATACAAGTGGAAGGAACTCGGCATTCCTTATAAGCTTGAAGGAGTAGATCCTCCCTCAGAAGAAAGAGTACAGAATGCCAAGAAGATATTGGAATTCTCAAAGTATTGATAATTATGAACTATATTGTAATGGACTTGGAATGGAATCAGGCTTCTGATGAGAAGACAAAGCTTGCAAATGAGTTATTGTTTGAGATTATAGAAATTGGTGCTGTCAAACTCAATGATAAGAAACATCAGATTGACAGCTTTCATGAATTGATCAAGCCACAGGTATTTCATCGTATGAACCAGGTAACAGGTGAATTAATCCATATACAGATGGAGCAATTGAGTAATTGCCGGTCATTTGAAGAAGTGGCCGGGGATTTTCTGAAATGGTGTGGAGAGGATTATGTCTTCTGTACATGGGGCGGGGCTGATCTGACAGAGCTGCAAAGAAATATGGAATATTATCATATGTCTTCTCTTAGTAGTGGCCCGTTAAAATACTATGATATACAGAAACTGTTCAGTATTGCTTATGAAGACAGGAAGACCAGAAGATCTTTGAAATATGCAGTAGATTATCTGGAGATAGAGCAGGATATAGCATTTCACAGAGCAGACAGTGATGCCTATTATACAGCCAAGGTAATGTCTCACTTCTATAATCCTGCATTATTTGATAATTATTCATTTGACACATACCAGCTCCCAAAGAGCCGGGCAGATGAGGTTCATGCAATTTTTGAAAATTATGAGAAATATATATCAAGACCATTTCCGGATAAATTAACTGCCATGCAGGATAAGGAAGTAATATCTACAAGATGCTTTCTGTGTGGTGCCAATACCAAACGCAGAATTCCATGGTTCTCTGTGAACAATGGAAAACACTATTACACTGTCGTCTGCTGCAAAACCCATGGATATCTGAAAGGAAAGATACGTATGCGTAAATCTGTACGGGATGATTGCATCTATGTGGTGAAAACATTAAAATCCATTGATGAGAATGGTGTAACAGATATATTAAAAAGAAAACAGCAGACGAGAGAAGTACGTAAAGAAAGAAGACACCGCTTGTAGTGTAAACCTACAAGCGGTGTTTTTAATGGCGTTTTTTATAAGCTTTACGGCGCTTCTTTTGTTGTTTTTTGAACAGGCGTGCATTACGTCTGGCGTTACGTTTGGCGGCTCTGGCTTCCTTGGAGCGCTGACGTCGTCTTTTGCTGCTTTGTCCTCTTGGTGAGAAGCTGTAGCTGTTGATAAAGGAAATCAGGATCAGGATAAAGATGATGATTCCTGCAACAGCCAGGACACCCAGAAGAACTTTTTTGATATTAATAAATATCACTTTAGATGTAGCATTTGTGTCTGTGTTCATTGCAGTGTCTGTTGTATTTTGATTAGAGTCTGCAGCAAAATGAAAGGATTCCTTTTGTTCTTTGGAAAAGTATATATTACAGCTTCCTACAGGAACGTTAGAATAGGTGTATGCAATTGTTGCAATCAAATCAGAGGATTCATTGGTGTCCGCATATTCCAGAGTAGATACCGCATCCTGGAAAGAAGCGGTATTAGGAAGAATGATATAAGCATCAGACTCCATGTTCATAAGTGGGGTGGAATCACCGAATAAATCATTGCTGGTATCAAAAGAATCCAGATTATCAATCTTGTATTTTGTTTCATTGTCGCTTACCATGAGCTTCTGAAAATTTTCAAAACCATAATTAAATAACTGAATCGTGTCAGTGAACTGATTAGGTGATTCTTCCATAAATACAACACAGACAAGCTTCATACCATCTTTTTCAGCACCGGATACAAGAGTCTGTCTTGCCTGGGATACGAAACCGGTTTTAGAACCCAGTAGATATGGATAGGCATGCTCTTTTCCCTTGTATAACTGGTTCTTGGAATTGATCCAGATATCATCGGGCTGGGTATCTGTAGGTGGAATATTATAATGTGATGTGGAGGACATTTTACATAGCAGCTCATTGTTAAAAAATTCGCAACCAATCAATGCCAGGTCATAGGCACTGGTGTAGTGGTTTTCATCAAAAAGACCGTTGGCATTTACAAAGTGGGTGTTCTCACATCCAAGCTCCTTTGCTTTATCATTCATGATCTGGGCGAAAGCCTCCTGTGTTGGTTCTTTTCCCAGAGCTTCGGCAACATGCTCACCGACAGCAGAGGCTGCTTCATTGGCAGAGCCGACCAGAATGCCATACATTGCCTGTTCCATGGTAATCACTTCGCCTTCATCTATTCCCATGTTAGAACCATCACTAGGCACGCCGTACACGGCATTATGGGAGAAAGTGACTTTTTCATCCAGGTTGCAATTCTGGGCAGACAGAAGACAGGTCATGATTTTGGTCGTGCTGGCGGGGTACATCTCTTCATGAATATTCTTGGCATAAAGAATGGTATGCGTATTCATTTCCATTAAAATGGCAGATTCTGCACCAATGGCAGGTCCTTCCGGCCAGTTGGCAATTTCATTGGACTGAATGGGAAGAGACTTGCGTTCTTCCATCTGCTGCTGATACTCATTGGTGGTATCTGCATGGGATGTAAAGGGGATAGAGACCGCAAGTATAACACATGTAAGAGCGGTCGCAGTATAACGAATCAGTGTCTTTATCATAAAAAGAAAATCCTTTCCAAAATGCTGAATAATCTATATTATTTTACACCATTTTCTATAAAATAAATAGACCTAAAATACCGTGACAAAGCGCAAGGGCTGGTGTAAAATCAAATCTATAAAAGCACAAAATGGAGGAACTTATGCGATTAAGAAATGTAACAGGTTCAAAGGATATGATAGCACAGAGTCAGTACGTGATTCATGAGCCGCAGGAACATAAGGGAAAATGGAGTGAGGTCTTTGGAAATGACAGACCGATCCATATAGAGATAGGTATGGGAAAAGGTAAATTTATTATGGGAATGGCGCAGGCTCATCCAGATATTAATTACATAGGAATCGAGAAGTATTCTACAGTACTTCTGCGTGCCATTCAGAAAATGGAAGAAAACGAATTGCCAAATGTAGTATTTATCCGTATGGATGCAGAGGATATCTGTGAAGTATTCGATAAGGAAGAGATAGACAAGATATATCTGAATTTCTCAGATCCATGGCCTAAGGACAGACACGCTAAGAGAAGACTGCCCTCCAGGGAATTTCTGGCTAGATATGATCAATTCCTAGTAAAGGGAGGCAGATTGGAATTTAAGACAGATAACAAAGAGTTGTTTGATTTTGCACTGGAAGAGCTGGAGCCTGCGGGCTGGAAGGCAGAGGCAGTGACCAGGGATCTGCATCATGATGAAAAGCTGTGTGCAGGGAATATTATGACAGAGTATGAGGAGAAATTCTCAGCTCAGGGGAATCCGATCTATAAATATATTATCTATAGATAGAGTATATAGTACAAATATGGGAGGTTACAAAATGACAGAGAAGTGGGTAAAAGAGGTATATGAAAAAATACTGACAAAAGAAGAACAGGTTGCAAAGAGAAATGCACACAAGATACCATATACAACGAAAGATGGTGTATTTGATGATAAGAGTGGTAAAGAGATCTGCTGGTGGACCAATGGATTCTGGGGCGGTATGATGTGGCAGCTTTATCATGCAACAGGAAATGAGCTGTATCGAGAGATTGCAATCGAGAACGAAGAAAAACTGGATGCAAATCTCATGAACAGACAGGGCATGGACCATGACAGCGGTTTTAAATGGCTTCCAACAGCAGTAGCACATTATCGTCTGGATGGAAATGGGGAATCCAGAAACAGAGCATTGCTGGCAGCAGATAATCTTGCTGGCAGATTTAACCCGGTTGGACGTTTTATCAGAGCCTGGAATAACTGGGATGGCAATGAGGACGGCTCTTTTGCGGGCAGAGCAATTATTGACTGTATGATGAATCTTCCATTACTGTATTGGGCTGGTGATGAACTTCATGACCCGAAATTTTATCATGTGGCTAAGATGCATGCAGATACAGCCATGGAATATTTTGTCAGAGATGATGGTTCTGTCAATCATATTGTAGACTTCAATGCAGAGACAGGTGAATTTGTGCAGTCTGTAGGTGGACAGGGATATGGGGTAGGTTCTTCCTGGACCAGAGGACAGGCATGGGCTATTTATGGATTTGCACTGAGCTACCGTCATACGAAGCAGGAGAAATATCTGGATACAGCCAGAAAAGTAGCAGCATATTTTATATCCTGTATTCCTGAGAGCGGTCTGATTCCTGTAGATTTCAGACAGCCGGCAGAGCCGGCGTGGGAAGACTCCACGGCAGCAGCAATTGCGGCCTGTGGTATGCTTGAGATTGCTTCTCATCTGTCAGAGGAAGAAGGCGCCCAATACAAAGAAGCAGCTCTTAGAATGCTGAAAGCATTGGCAGAAAAGAGATGTAACTGGGATGAGAATCAGGATAACCTGTTAGAGAAGTGTACAGCAGCTTACCATGACAAGGATCATGAATTTTCCATTATTTATGGAGATTATTATTTTATAGAGGCAATCTGGAAATTATGTGATAAAGAGATGTTCATATGGTAATGAACTGGTGAATGGAGGGGGAGAAATGGTATTTCAACCAAAGACAGTTGATTATGAATTAAGTCCATATACAGGGCTTACAAGGCAGAGCTGGATAGAAGCAGGAGAGTATCTTTTGCAGGGGATTTTCAATAATATCAAGTCCTTTGACGATCCGGTGGTTATGCCCAGAAAAGAAACAAAAGTAACCTATCCACATAGTGCAGATGCAATCTGGGAGTGGAAAGCAGAATATTTTGAAGGACTGGCGAGATCTTTCTTCGTTGCAGCGCCACTGATTGCAAATAATCCTGAGCTTGTAATCAATGGATATTCCATCAAAGAGTATTACAAAAATCATGTACTAAGAGCCTGTACACCTTCAGATAAATTATCAGTAGGAAGATATGAAGAATTGGTAGAACTGGCAGGAAAAGAAGATCCGTTCCGAGCTTTTCAGCAGACAGTAGAGACTTGTGCGCTGGTTATCTGTCTTTGGATCAGCAAGGAGCAGATATGGGATACCTATACCAAGAAGGAAAAAGATCTGATAGCAGATTTCCTTTATGGATATGCAAATGGTAATACCGTACCGCAGAATTGGCGTCTGTTCAATATGCTGGATCTGGCATTTCTGTCTATGGAGGGATATCCTATTGATGAGGATATTATGAGAGAACATGCCCAGGCTATTGTGAATTATTATGCAGGGGATGGCTGGTATCGTGACGGGCAGTCTTTTGATTATTATTCCTGTTGGGCTTTTAATGTATATGCACCTATCTGGAACCAATGGTATGGATACAGGAAGGAACCATATCTGGCAGCAAAATTTGAAGAATACTCCAATACGTTAATGAAGACATATGCGGATTTCTTTGATGCGGATGGCTTTACAAACATGTGGGGACGCAGCAACATATATCGAAATGCGGCTACGAGTGCCTTCGATGGCAATATGATGCTGAAGCATTGGGAAGCTGATCCCGGGCTTGCAAGAAGAATTTCCTCCGGTTCTCTGTTACAGTTCCTGCAAAGGGAGGACTTCCTGTATAAGGGCGTACCTACGTTGGGATTCTATGGTCAGTTCACTCCTTTGGTTCAGGGCTATTCCTGTGCAGAATCTCCATTCTGGCTTGGCAAGGCTTTCTTGTGTCTGCATTTACCAAAAGACCATCCATTCTGGACAGCGAAAGAGAATAATGGTACATGGGAGAAATTAAAAGATCAGGAAGTAAAAGTAACAGCACTGGATGGCCCTGCATTATGCTTCTCCAATCATCAGGCAAATGGCGAGACAATATTACGAACAGGCAAGGTAGTAAAGGACAGGGGAGACGAGCATGGTATGTGGAATTATTCCAAGCTGTGCTTTAACACAAAGTATCCCTGGGAATCTGCACCTGCAAAAGATATTGAGGCGCAGCAGTATGTGCTTCATGATGTAACGACAGATACCTATGATAAGGCAAATGTAACATTCTGGCATGGACAAAAGGAGGATGTGTTATATAGACGTCAGTTCTTTGGCTATAATCTTCAGACAGAGTGTCACTGGATACAGGCGATGAATCTGGCTGATTTCACAGTACCATGTGGTGTGATCAGAGTAGATAAGCTCAGACTCTTTAAGAAGCCTGTCTCACTGACCCTTGGCGCATATGGCTTCCCGGATAACGGAACGCAGATAACGCTAAAGGAACAGCCATATGAAGATGGCAAAGCCAAAGCTGTTATCTTAAAGGGACATGATGCTACAGGCAGGGAGAAACAGCTTGCCATGACAATTTATGACGGATGGGATGATATTGCATATGTAGAGAGCTGTGGTACGAATCCCGATTCGGAACATTCCATTGTTGTATATGCTAAATTGGAGAGAAAGAATCAGAATCATTATGAACCTTCTATTCTGATTTCACAGGTAATTACCAAAGAAACGCTGGAAGATTTCACAGAGGATGAATTGTTCCCGATAGAAAGTGTAACCTATACTGACCCTCAAAAGAAGGGCGGCTATGGACCGGTACAGGTGAGATTAAAGAATGGAAGTACCCGTAAAGTAGACTTTGAAGGTATGGAAGGGCAGCTGATGCTGTAAGATATTACAAAATAGAATACTGTAACAGGTATTTTCCTGATGGTTCTTAGATTTGCAGGATGTACAATAAAAAGACTGGAAGAATCCAGTCTTTTTATATTGAGTCGATGCGACAAGATTTGAACTTGCGACCTCTGCGTCCCGAACGCAGCGCTCTACCAAGCTGAGCCACGCATCGAAAGAAATTTTATCAGTGCTTTTATTATTATACTGGATTTTGGCTTTTTTTCAAGCTCTTTTTCAAAAAAAGTATTGAAAAGTTATAGAAATTTAATAAAATGGAGTCAAGGTATAAAACAAAAGAAGTAACAGGAAGGCATGGCAGATAAGATGAAAACAGGCAGTGAAAAATTGACAAATGCGTATATCAGACACAAGCTGGATCACAATGGAAGAAGATTAGGGACGGTCATTAAGTGGATTGTTTTTTCTATTGTATCAGGTGTTGTCGTGGGACTGGTAGGAACGGCTTTTTATTTCGCTATGGACTGGGTAACGGCTACAAGGCTGGCGCATCCCTGGCTGGTGTTAGGTCTTCCTTTTGGTGGTATGGCAATTGTAGGCTTGTATAAATTACTTCATGATGAGAAGGATACAGGAACGAATCTTGTACTGTCTGCTATTTCGGCGGGAGAGAGTGTACCGCTTAGAATGGCGCCCCTGATTTTTGCGACCACGTTACTGACGCATTTATTTGGCGGTTCTGCAGGACGTGAGGGTGCTGCTTTACAGTTGGGAGGAAGTCTGGGTAATACACTGGGCAGATTGTTCCGGTTTGATGAGAAGGATCAGCACGTTATGATCATGTGTGGAATGAGTGCGGCTTTTTCGGCATTGTTTGGAACGCCTATGGCAGCTGCAATCTTCTCTATGGAGGTCGTAACAGTAGGTATCATGCATTATTCTGCGCTGGTGCCATGTGTGGTATCTTCTCTGGTGGCACATGCAATTGCCATTTCCTTTGGTGCTGCGGCAGAATTATTTCCCATAGGAGAGATTCCAGCATTTACATTACAGTCAGCAGCAATTCTGACACTTCTGTCAGCTATGTGTGCAATTGTCAGCATTTTGTTCTGTATTATGCTGCACCGCAGTGAATGGCTGTATCGTAAACTATTTAAAAATGCTTATCTTCGTGCGGCAGCTGGCGGTGTCGTAATTATCATACTTACGATGCTGGTTGGCTCCCAGACTTATAATGGTACGGGTGTATCCGTGATTGCCAGTTGTATGGAAGGGAATGTAAGACCGGAAGCGTTTTTCATGAAGATGCTGTTTACGGCATTGACACTGGGAGCAGGTTATAAGGGCGGTGAGATAGTCCCTTCCTTCTTTATTGGTGCATCCTTTGGATGTCTGTTTGGTAATATAATCGGATTCTCCCCAGCCATGTGTGCGGCAGTAGGTATGACGTCCGTATTCTGTGGTGTTACGAACTGTCCGATTACATCACTGCTGATCAGCTTCGAATTATTCGGATATGATGGAATGCCATATTTCCTGCTGGCGGTGGCTTTCAGTTATATGTTATCCGGTTATACAGGATTATACCGAAGCCAGAAGATTGTATATTCCAAGTTCAAGACCAACTATATCAATAAGCAGACACATTAATTGCAAAAGGCAATATCGTGCAGAAGGATGGCGGCATCATGAAAATCTGTGGTCGGTACTTCACAACAGGATAGAGCAATATGGGCATACTCCTTCGTTTCTTTTGGAGAAGCGAATACGAGGATGCCTTTTTTTGCGGCTTTTTCCTTGAATTGCTGATTGGTGAGCGTGCTTTTGATATGAAGATGTACCAGAGTAACGGATTCTCCCATGGTGACAAATGCCTGATCGCCAAAGGTCTGTTCCAGTTCGGTTGCCAGAGCCTTGGCTTTACCTGCGTAGAGACGCTTTAATTTACGAATCTGACTGTCCAGGTGTCCGTCACGGAGGAACTGGCACAATGCAAGCTGTTCTGCTTTGGAGGCGGTCTGGTTATATAATGCTGCTTTACGCTGGTATAGCGGCAGCAGTTCATCCGGCAGAATCATGAAGCTTAGACGGATGGAGGGCAGCAGCAGTTTGGAAAAGGTACTCAGATATACGACATTAGTTCCGCCGGCTAAGCCCTGAAGACAGGGGCGTGGCTTGCTGAAATAACGAAATTCATTATTATAATCATCTTCGATAATAAGTCTGTTATGGGATACGGCATCACGTAACAGGCTGAGTCTTTTCTCCATGGGCATGACATCACCAAGGGAAGTCATATTAGAGGGTGTCATATAGAGAACATCTGCGTGTTCTTTATCCTGAATGACCGCAAATCCATAATCTTCAAAAATAACAGTACCCTGTTCAAACTTGGAATCCTGAAAAGCAACGGAGTGTTTATCCCTGATAAGAGGACACAGGATGTTGAGAAGACTCTGGGAACCTGCACCAATGATGATATTATCCGGCGTACAGACCGCATTCCTTTTGTTGATGACATAATTACATATCGTTTCGCGAAGCTCCCATTCACCCTGGGGTTCTCCATAGGTCAGCATTCGTTTATCCTGGCGAAGGGCGCTCTTAATATATCTTCTCCACAGGTTAAAGTCAAAACTGTCAGCGTCTGCATTGTTGGAGGTGAAATTATAGACTATCTGGGGTGTTGTATTGTGGATATTTTTTGAAATTTGCGCAGATAATGTGGATGGAACTAAGGGGCGGCCTGTCACATAATAACCACTCTGAGGGCGGGATATGATATAGCCGTCCGCAGCAAGGCATAAGTAGGCGGTCTCTATCGTTGTCCTGCTTAGACCAAGCTGTTCGGAGCAGCGGCGGATAGAGGGCATTTTCGTATTTTCAGGAAGCTTTCTGGTAAGAATCAGTTCCTTATAATAATCATATACTTGCATATAACGGGTAGATTGACCGGACTCTATATCTAAATTCATGGCAGTTCCTTTCCAGTAGTATTTTTTTCAGCGTAGCATGCATAAGAAAACATTGCAAGCAGGTTTTTCTTTTTGGAAAACTGTGATATGATGAGAAGTAAAGCATCGAAGCTGCGATTTTGCGCATGTAGTTTTGAATAGTTACAATATGATATATTACAGGTATGCTGAGTACCGGAAATGAGGAAATATATGAGGAGTCTGCTGAAATATTTAAAAGACTATAAGAAAGAAAGTATTCTTGCCCCCGTATTCAAAATGTTGGAAGCATCTTTTGAATTATTCGTGCCGCTCGTTATGGCGGCAATTATTGATACCGGTATTGCCAATCATGACAAGGGTTATATCTTCAGAATGGGTGGCGTATTGGTAGCATTAGGGCTGATTGGTCTGGCTTGTTCTGTGACAGCACAGTTCTTTAGTGCAAAGGCAGCCGTTGGTTTTGCTACGAAGCTGAGACATGCGCTGTTTTCCCATATTCAGGGATTATCCTATGCGGAGCTGGATACACTGGGAACAAATACCTTAATTACACGAATGACCAGTGATGTAAATCAGCTGCAGTCAGGTGTCAATCTGACACTGCGTCTGCTGTTACGTTCTCCGTTTATTGTATTTGGTGCTATGATCATGGCTTTTACAGTAGATGTGAAAGCAGCGTTGATCTTTGTAGTGGCAATTCCACTGTTATCTATTGTTGTATTTGGAATTATGATTGTGAGCCTGCCTCTTTATAAAAAGGTGCAGGCTGCTTTGGATAAGGTGCTTGGCAGAACCAGAGAGAATCTGGAAGGCGCCAGAGTAATCCGTGCTTTCTGTAAAGAAGGACAGGAGATAGAATCTTTCTCAGAAGACAATGGGGCACTGTTAAATATCCAGGTATTTGTAGGTAAGATATCAGCAGCCATGAATCCGCTTACTTATATCATTGTAAATATTGCGCTGGTAGTTCTGCTCTGGACCGGGGCAATCCGTGTAGATGGCGGTATTATTACACAGGGTGCAGTAGTAGCGCTGGTAAACTACATGTCCCAGATTCTGGTAGAGCTTATCAAGATGGCGAACCTGATCATCCAGATTACCAAGGCACTTGCCTGTGCGAAGCGTATTGAGAGTATTCTCGCAGTGGAGAATTCCCAGCAGATAGAAGAACTGACACAGCAGGCAAAGGCTGAAACAGACGACGTGATTCGTTTCGACCATGTGGGTCTGACTTATCAGGGCGGTGGAGAAGAATCCCTGACGGATATTGATTTTACAGTAAAGAAAGGTCAGACAATAGGAATCATCGGTGGTACTGGTTCCGGTAAAACCTCTGTTGTGAATCTGATACCGAGACTGTATGATGCAACCAGAGGAACTGTGTATGTAGACGGGCAGGATGTAAAGACTTATGATCCAAAGCAGCTTCGTTCCAAGGTAGGAATCGTACCACAGAAAGCTGTATTATTTGCAGGAACGATTCGAGAGAATCTGCTGTGGGGTAATGAGAATGCCAC
>OLIS01000576.1_pt1 | contig 28790 bp, 24 predicted proteins | sample 1601351 | NCBI WGS metagenome assembly OLIS01 (sample SAMEA2452122, study PRJEB22498) | human gut metagenome | biome: human feces; feature: human gut; material: feces | place: Australia | collected 2012
TCAGTTTGAAACTATCCACCCAGAGGGTGCTGCCCACGGCTCCCAGGAAGTTGGCGCCATCAGAACTTGATGAGCAGACGATGGTAAGACTGTAGCCGCCGTTCTTCAGCTTCAGCGGATCGATGGTCTTGCCGTAGGATTGATAGTCGAAATCTACGCTGAAGTGATGCCATTCCGGCGTGTTTCCGATTGCCACCTTGCCGTTGTCGTCATGGGTTTCGCCTACCAGGGCGAGAGCCACAATCTGCTTGCTGCTCTGTATGTTATCTCCGTAGAGTACTACCTGGTTTCCCTTCTCGTCGATGTTCTCGTAGAGCACGGCGTAGATGGTTCCGTAGTCCTTGCGGTCCAGCTCCTTCATTTCCTTGTCGGTGAATTTCTCTCCAGCCTGATACTTGTACCAGCCTTCCAGCTTGAGGGGTTTGCTGCTGAAACTGAACGGACGGCCGAACTTGGTAGCTTTCATCGCATCGCGCAGGGCATCGGTGGCGTCAAACTGTCCGATAAAGAGATTGCCGGCAGCGATAGGCTTCTTCACCATGTCAGCGAGCTTGCTGGTGCGCTGGGTGGTAAGCTTCACGCCCTTGCCCTGATAGCCGTTTTCTGTCATCACGGTAGGATATTCATCCGGTTTTGCCGAAGGGTTGCTTATCTTGAATCCCGGGTTTCCGGTTGCCCAGATGTCGAGTTCTTCGCCGTTCCAGTTTTCCTTCCAGTTGTAGTATCCCTTGTTGAGGTAGGCATTTTCGAATTCGAATTCAAATTCGTTGCTCATGGCGGTCTGTCCCTTCTTGATGCTCACCTGATAGGTGCGGGTCCATTGCTTGTCTTCTGATGTAACCACGTATGTAACAGGACCTTTGGAGAAATCGTGTACGCTTCCGCTTTCCGGCTGGATGGTGGCTCCAGGAGTGAGTCGGAACTCCGGTGCCTGCCTGCTGAGGATGGCAAACGGACGCATGGTGAACTCTATCTTGTCCTGGTCGCTCTGCACGTTGACGAGGGTATCTGCCGCATTGGCAAACCACAGTTTCAGCAGTGGTCCGGGATGGATATAAGCCTGTTCGATGTCGCATTCGGCATTGAGGGGCTCATCCTTGAAGCATGATGTCAGCGAGAGGATGCTGGCAGCCGTAAAAGATGCAATTATAAATTGAGATAAAACCTTTATTTTCATTCTGTTAGAACTTTTATTGTCAATAACTGATATATAAATCCGTTGGCAAAGATACGATGAAAACTTGATAATGCCAAATATTTTTCATTTTATTTAACAAGTTAACAGTGAAAATGAATATATCTGTTCGTTTTTTGGATAAAGAAGTGCCCTGAAGGCGGGAAAAGCATCTTGTAATCAATGCTTTCCCTCTTCAGGGCTTTAGGATGATTCCCGCTGGAATCCTTCAAGCTTCTCTGGGTGTAGGATTCTTTTTACAATCCTACGTCTCCTGAGTCAGTCTTGCCAGAGTCAGTGTTGCCTGGATCGGTCTTGCCTGGATCGGTGCTGCCTGGGTCAGTCTTGCCTGGGTCGGTAGCCTTGCTGTTGTCGAGACCCGTGTACTCGGTCATCTCCTCAGCCTTCACGTTGCGGAGCATGTTCTTCACGCGCTTGCCCTGTTCCATCTCGGTGGCAGGCAGGAAGATGACGTGCATGCCCTTGATGTTGGCACTGGTGAACTTCTTGGCGCTGTCGGCTGGGGTAGTGGTGAGTCCTACCTTGAAGGAGCCGAATCCTTCGAGCACTACTCGCTTGCCGTCGGCGAGACCGTAGCCGATCTCGGTTTCCAGGGCATTGATTACTGCGATGATGTCTGGCTCGGTCAGGGTGCATCGCTTGCTGATCTTGCCAGCAATCTCCTTGGTGTCAATAACACCGTCTACTACTGCTCGTCCATAGACCTTACCTTTGGTCTTGGAGTTCTTGCGGTTGTTAACTACTTTTCTGTACTTTACGCTCATAGTATTAAAAATTTAAAAGGTTAAAATAAAAATGTGTTTTTCTTTCTTTTTCAGCCCAGGACTTGTCCTTTTTGGCAGCCCTGGGCTGTTTTACAGTTTTCCATATCAGTCGTCGGCTTAGCTCATGCAGTTGGTCAACCCCAGTGAGGTTGCGATGGCAGTGAGGATGGCTGCGGCGATCTTGATGATGGTCTTGATAGTGTCTTTTTTCATAGTATTAGATGATTTGAAATGTTTGGTTATTTCAGGGTCTGATGCCGGTTGGGCCGTCGCATGGTATAGCTTACGTGCAGCCAGCGTTTCTGCGGTTGTCCGCGCGGTTCGAGAATCATCTGGTCGAAGTCGCAGTTCTTCCGGATGAATTCCATGTACTTGAGCAGCACCTGGCTGCTGGTGACAAAGATGTCTGCAGCCTCTCCCAGTTCGTGCTGACTTCCGATAACTCCTCCCACCTGCAGATTGAGCAGGTGGCACCTGTAACCGCTGGTGATGCGGATAGCACCGAACTCCTTTCTGAGAGGTTCCAGAATCTTCTCGCAGAGCGTGGTGAGTCTCACTACCACGATGATGTCGTGGGGTGTATTATCAACGCCATGTTTGATGGCAGTGCCCGATTTGGTGAATTCCCCGAGGGCGAAGTGGGGTGAGAGTAGCATCTTCTGCATCTTCTCATTTTCCTGTTCTGTGTATTCCATACCAATGTCAATTAAAATTGTTTATATTCTTGTGTTTTTCTTTCTTTTTATTTCTGATGCAAAGATACAACATTTTTCCGGTTTTTGCAATAGGTAGAGGGTTGCAACAAGGGTTGTTATCGGGGTTGTTTTGAAAAAGAAAACCGCCTGTGGGCAAATCGGATGTCCACAGACGGTTTTTCTTTATGATATACTATACTTTTTTATTTCTCGCTCTTTACTCGCAAGAACTTATCTACCATCATCAGGTTGCTGAACTTGAATGATGGCTTGCATGCCTTCCTGGTCTTCAACTTGATGGTGAAGAGGTCGTGGGTGCCTTCTACCGCAGGCTGTTCACCGATGTTGACGAAGGTAGGGTAGATCAGCTTGCTGCCGTCAGAGTGGAGGCGGTCCTTGGAGATATTCTCCATCTTGCCCATATCCTTGACGTCGATGCCGATGAACTCGAAGTCGGTGGCATTGTATGGCAAGGCAAAGCTCAGGGCATTGAGAGATACGAGATCCTTGCCCTTCACGGTGAGGGTGATGACGTCGCCTGCCTGGTATGCCTTCTTGTCGGCTACGAGCGAGATGCTGCCTGCAACAGGAGCCACCTGTTTGCTGCTTACACCACTCTTCAACTGGGTGGCAACCACCGAGATGTCGTAGGCATCAATCAAGCCGTTGCGGTTGATGTCGCCATTGCTTACATAGCCCTCGAAGTCCTTGTCGCCCTTGCGCAGACCGCAATAGTTGAGATAAGAAGTGAAGTCGTTCTCATCGATGCGGTTATCGTTGTTGATGTCGCCCGGCTTCTTCATCTTGCTGCCTGGGGTCTTGAATACATACAACTCAGTACCTGAAGCCTGTCCGCCTTTGGTTTCCTCAACGGTCATCTTCACATACTGTGCCTCTGGCTCGCCCTTGAACTTGTATTCCTTTACACCCCCGTCCTTGTTCCACTCGAAGGTGCCGTTTTCAGTCCAGTTGCTGCCATCGAAACTTGTTGCGATGCGTCCCTTGTAAATCTGTCCGTGGCTGTCACGCTCTGAGCTTGGCAGATACTGAATCCTGTCGAGCTTGGCGATGCCATGCAGGTTCATCGTCATGTCGAATGGCAATACGCCTTCCTTCTTGTAGTAGTCGGTGTGCCAGTAGTTCTTCTCGTTGAAGTCGAACATCTTGGCTACCTCCAGTCCTTCCCAGTCTGGGGTGGAGTTGGTGGCTGTGATGTCTCGGATTGCCTCGTCGAGAGGGTCCTTGATGGTGCGTCCCTTCAGGGTGGTCCACTCTGATGCCCCGTCCTTGTTCACCGCTCTCACCTGTATGTCATACTCGGTTTCTGGTTCCAGATTCTCGATGGTGAATTCAGTGCTGCGGATGGTAGAGTGGAGCATACCGTCAATCTTCACTTCATAATAGTCTGCGTTTGCCTGTTTGTCCCATGCTGCAGTGATGGTGAATGCCTTGTTGGCGCCCTCTGCGTCCTTCAGGCTAGCTTGAGGGGCGTTCAGTGCACCTGCTGATTTGAGCAGGGCATCGCTGTTGTCGAACTGGTAGCCGTCCATGCGAAGCTCGATGGCATTGGCAGTCACGTCGGTTTTTGCCAGATGGATGCATACCATCGGGTTCTTTGTGATGTCCACTTTCTCGAAGTCACTGCCTTTGGTGGCAAAGCGGTTGAACTGTGGAGCCTTGTCGTAGAACCAGGCGTTCTCTGTGGAGCGGAGAGCCTCCATCGTGCTCACCTCTGTCAGTTTCACAGTCTTTCCACCCATCTTGGCAACCAGCTTCTTGGGAGCCTGGCTCACGTTGATGCGAATCTCTGTAGACTGGTTCTTCTCCTGTCCGGCAAAGTTGCCCTCGGTCTTGTCGATATTGACGGTGAGGCGGTCTTTAACCAATGAGGAGTGGATGTGGGTTGTGGTGTGCTCACCGATGCGGTAGAGCTCGGTCTTGCCATCATCATCATAGAGACTGTAGTCAGACTCTCCGTATGGATAAAGCTCGAAAATGCGGTTGGTGTTGTCTATCTGCGAAACGTTGTTGTTAGGGTTCACCATCGGAATGATGGCCCCTCTCTTCACGAACACTGGCAGTTTCCAGTAAGGCGCATCAAACTCGTTGATGATTCTTCCGCCCTGGTATACCTTTCCGTTGAAGTAATCCACCCATTCTCCCTCTGGCAGATAGATGCCGTTACGGATGTCGTTGCCCTGCTTGTCCATCCTGGTCTCCTTGTAGATAGGAGCCACGAGGAAGTAAGGACCGCACATAAACTGATATTCCGTAGCCTTGCCCAGGGTGTAAGGGTTCGGGTCGTCGAGGAACATCGCTCTCATCAACGGCTTGCCGGTCACAGCCTCATGGGCTGCGGTGTAGATGTATGGTATCAGTTCTGACTTCAGCTTGAGGTAAGTTCTGTTGACGGATGCTGATGGTTCGCCGAGGATGAACGGATACTTGGCATTGGATCCCCAGCCGTCCATGTTGAGTCCCATCGCAGTGAAGGTCTTCCATTCAAACTCACGCATGTTCATGATTGGGTTCTTTCCGCCAAAGATACCGTCCAGGTCGGAGGTGATGTTGGAGAGACCGGAAAGACCTGCGCCGATGAAGGTAGGGATATGGAAACGGATGTATTCCCAGTCGCCACCCGTCTGGTCGCCCGACCAGATGGATGCATATCGCTGTGTGCCTGCCCATCCGTCGAGAGAGATGATGAATGGGCGTGCGTTGTTGCCATAGTAAGGCATGATCTGCGCCACGTCGCTCACGCCGTTGAGTCCGAAGGAGTAGCCGTCGCCCACCCATGCCACGTCGGTCTTGAGCACTCTCACTCCTGCGGTGCCTACCTCTTTCACGATGTCGCGCTGCAACAGTGCCTCGATGCTGTCCTTAGGGTGAAGGTCTGACTGGGTCCAGAGACCAATCTCCACGCCGTGCTTGCGGGCATAGTCGCCAAACTGCTTCAGGTTCTCGATGTTGCCGTCGAGGGTTGATTCCTGGCCATAACCGGCTCCGTATCCATCGTTAGGCAGGAACCATCCCAGAGGCATGTCGTGGTTCACGTAGCGGTCGATGGCAGCTCGGGCAGAGAACTGATAGTTGTTCTTCTCGCCATTGAGCGACTCCTTGATGCCCGTCTTGTCGCTGGCACTTTCCTTGTAGCTCTTGCCGTCCTCGAAGGTCATGATGCGACCCTTGTCTGCCTCTTTCCAGTAGTCACGGTTGTAGGCATTGAGGTGTCCCTCGTAGAAACCGAACTTAGGCAGCAGCACGGGGTTGCCCGTCAGCTGATAGTATTCGCCCAGCAGGTCGGTAGGCTTTTCGCCCACCATGAAGAATACGTCGAGGTTCTTCGATTCGTGGGATAGCTTCACGCTGCCCTTCTGGGTGGAACCGAAGTCGTAGAGCCCTGGCTTGAAGGTGTACCACATGAAGCCATAGCCTGCTGTAGACCAGTAGAATGGGGCAGGGGAAGCCACGCCGCCATCCACCCAGTTGTTGGTGTTCACGATTTCAATCTTTTCTCCCTTGTGAGAGAAGCGGCCGTTCTGCACGCCTCCGCCGAAGTAGTATTCGTCCGGCTGCTCCTGGAGTGTGAGTGTCACCTTCTCCGGAGTGAAGGTGGATGGTGCGCTCTGGGTAGCCACGGTCTTGCCGTTCTCGGCGTTTACGATCTTGAACAGTCCGGTTGTCTTGTTGAAGATAACCTTTGCCTTGCTGCTGGCGAGGGTGATTTCATCGCCCTGCTCGGTAATCTGCAGGCTGCCCACCTTGGTGCGTGGATTGTCCACCAGGATGTGAGCCTCAGGTTTTGCCTCCGGGTCTCTCATCACGCCACCGTTGTGGTCTTCAAAGATTCTGAAGATGTTCTCGCCGTAGAAGTCAACTGCCACTCTGCGGTGGTTGGCGAAGCAGAGTTCTACGGTTGTTGGGTTGATTCTTAGAATCTGCACGCCGTCTGCCTGCGCAGCCTGTGCTGTGATGGCTGTCGAAGCAGACGGAGTTTCGTTGGTAGCGTTGGCAACCATAGGCAGGCTTACAGCCACTGCCAATGCATTGCCAACGTACATTTTTCTATAGATGTTATTCATTTCGTTTTATTTGAAACAGATATTTTCTGTTATCCCTTCAGTGGGTTACTTCAGAATCACACCGCTGTTGTCGGTAGGGTTCTGGGTAAGAGTGCCTGGATATGCGTTGATGGCATTCTGAGGGATATAGTATGTTACGCGATAGTCAGATGCCTTCACCTCCTCGTGCTGGTTGTGAGGACCTGGGTAGTCGCGTGTCAGCGAGTGACCGTTGCGGAACACGTCATAGCTGCGCTCTGCCTGGTAGGCAAGTTCCAGCTGGCGCTCCTTGTCAATCAGTTCGAAGGCGTTGTCGGCGTTGAGCTTACCTGCAGGATAACCACCGTTTACTATGGAGCGGTTGCGGATGGTGTTGAGGTCGGTGAGCGCCTTGTCATATTCGCCGAGCTTGGCGTATGCCTCTGCACGGTTGAGGTAAATCTCGCCCAGACGGCTGATGACCGGTGAGTGAAGCTGGGAGTCCTCACCCTCGCGCGAACACTTCACGATGTAGAACTGTGGATACTCACGGTTCACGGTGATGTAGTTGTCGAGCATGCCCTGATACTCTGTGCCATTATAGTTGATGGTATAGTACTCGTCGTCGGCACTGACCAGAGTGAGGTCGTAGGAGTTGCCGTTCTTGTCGGTGCAGGATACCTTGTCGCCATTGTGCTTGGTGTCGAACTGGGCATAGTGCTTGTTGCCGTCGCTGCCCACATATACGAAGCGGAACACTTCCTTGTCTCCGGTGTATGTAGGCTCGATGAAGTTGGCACGTGCATCTACGATCTTCTTTGATGCAGGACGCCAGTCGTTGCGGCCTGTCTCGTTGAGCAGGTCGATGTATTTCTCGCTGGCGTACATCTCTCCCCATCCCATGCCACCGATGTTGGAATACATACCGCCGATTCCATAGTAGTGGTCATAGCCAGAGTATTCAGAAGCCACACGCTTCACCACGAAGATGTCCTCCTTGTTGTTCTCAGGAACGATGGTGTTGTACATCATGAACTCCTCGCGTGGAAGCAGAGAGTAGTCGCTGTTTTCGATTACCTTGTTGGAATAGTCAACGGCGAGCTGTGCATACTCCCGGTTAGGGTTCTCGTAGGTGCCGCTCATATAGAGATAGATGCGTGAGAGCATCGCCTGGGCTGCTGCCTTTGATGCGTAGGCTGGACCACGGTTCGTGCTGAGCAGCTGCTCTGCCTTCTTCAGGTCGTTGATGGCCTGCTCGTAGGTCTGCTGCACGGTGGCACGGTCGCCGAGCTGCAGGTCGAGGATGTTGTCTGGGGTACCGTTTACGATAGGCACACCCAGGTTCTTCTCCGGTGCCTGGTAGTAAGGACGACCGTAGGCACGGCAGAGGTAGAAATACATCATGCCACGCACGTAGTAGCATTCACCGAGTGAGTTGTCGATTTCGGTGCTTTGTCCCTCATTTATCATGTTGATGATGTTGGAAGCCTGTGCGATGGCCTTGTAGCCTGAGTCCCAGAAGCTCTGCAGACGATAGTTGTTCGGTGTGCGTGAATAGCTGATGAACTCGAAGAAGGCATCGGTTGAAGAACCACGGATCACCATGTTGTCACCTGCATACTCTCCGCAACGGTGCATAGGGTCAGACCAGCTCTTGAGCTGAGCATACATACCGTTGAGCAGGGCATCGAGGTTGCTCGCAGGATTGTTCTTTATCTGTTCGTCCGACATGCTGTAGGTCGGGAAACGCTCAATGTCGCAAGAACCCAGGAGGGTTGCGCCAAGCATGAGCATCAATATACTTTTATTCATTTTCATTGTTGTCAAGAATTTAGAATGTTAAGTTAACACCAAGCATAAACTTGCGTACGGCTGGATAAACTGAGGTGCCTCCAGTGTTGGTTACGCTCAGCACTCCCTTGTCGTTGGTGCCTGCTGGCAACTCTGGGTCAACGCCAGAATAGTCGGTGATGGTAAACAGGTTCTCGCCTGATACAGAGAGGCGCAGGGTCTGGATGCCATACTTCTTCAAATCGAAGTTGTAACCCAGGGTGAGTGAGCGCAACTTCAGGTAGTCTGAGCTTTCCAGATAGCGTGATGATGCCAGGTTACCCTTGTCCTGGTTGTTGTACATGGCACGTGGGTGAGTGGCGATGTCGCCTGGCTTCTCCCAGCGGCTCCAGCCCTTCTGCAGCTTCATCTGGTTGCGGTCGCCGGCATAGGCTCCGTCGGAGTCGAACTCCTGGCGATAGTAGCTGTAGATCTGGCCGCCAAGTGAATAACCGAAGTTTGCCTGCAGGTCGAAGTTCTTGTAGAACAGAGAGGTGGAGAAGCTGCCATATACATCAGGAGATGCCTTGCCACACTTGTAGTATGAAGCCTTGGAATAGCTGTCGGTTACCACCTTGTTGCCATTCGCATCGTCCATATACCACTGTGGCTTACCGTCCTCTGGGTTAACGCCAGCCCATTCCTTCATATAATAGGTGTCTACAGGCTCGCCAATCTCAAGGATGCGCTGTGCTGTACCTGCAATCGATGTACCGTCGCTGATCAGCACTGGCTTCACTACATAGTTGCCGTTGGCATCACGCTGCTTGTAGAGGTCTCTCAGTTCGTTGCTGTTGTGGGAGATGTTGGCTGTAACATTCCATGTCAGGTCCTTTGTGCGGATGATGTCTCCGCCAATGGTGAACTCGATACCGGTGTTGCGCATCTTGCCGATGTTCTTCCAGATGGATGTCACGCCCACCAGTCCCGTTACAGGCACCTGGTAGAGGATGTTGCTGGTGTTCTTGATGTAGTAGTCGAGGGTGGCATGCAGGCGGTTCTGCCAGAAAGAGGCATCCACACCCACGCCTGTGGTATAGGTCTTCTCCCATGTCAGGTCCTTGTTTCCTATCTGAGAGATGAGCGCACCTGGATTCTCATTATAGGTGGCACCCACTGAGTAGAGAGAGTAGGATGGATAGAGGGAGGTAGGCACATTACCTACAGAACCGAAGGCGGCGCGCAGCTTGAGCTGGTCTACCCAGTCTGCCTTGAACCATGACTCGTTGTTGATGTTCCATGCTCCACTTACGGAGAAGAAGTTGCCATAGCGGTTGTTGGAACCGAAGTTGGAACGGCCGTCACGGCGCAATGAGAGCTCTCCGTAGTAGCGGCTGTCGTAGTCGTAACGCCACTGTGTGAAGTAAGACTGCTTTGCCCATGCCGTGCGGTAACCGGTGGCCATCTCCGGCTTGGCAGCTGTCATGAAGTCCTCGAATCCTGAGATGAATCCTGTGGCATATACATCGGTATACTTCATTTCATAGTCGTTGAACTCGTAGGCGAGCAAAGCGTTGACGTTGTGCTTGCCCCAGCTCTTCTTGAAACGGAGCAACTGGTTGGTATAGCGGCGGGTAGATACATAGTTGTACTCTGTGGTGCGGCCATTCACTCCCTCGCCAGAACTTGACTTCGGATCGTAGTAGCCGTGAGTCTGGCTGTTGTAGTAACTGTAGTTGTTGACAGATGAGAATGTAAGCCAAGGAGCTATCTTGATGTCGAAATCCAATCCGCCAGACAGGTCGTAGGTGGTACTTGTTGAGTAGTCGCCTGCGGCAAGGTCGTTCAGATAGTTGGTTGCCTTGGAGTTCACCCATCCGGCATAGTAGTTTGGCACCAGGTTGCCGTTCTCATCGTAAGGGCTATCCCATGGCATCATGGAATACATGGCGCCCACGCTATACTGCTTGTCCTTGTCGTTGGTGCGTGAACCGCTGATGTTCGGCTTGATGGTGAGCCACTCGTAAGGCTTGTAAACCACCTTGATACGGGTGCTGTAGCGGTTCATGTCATAACCCTTCACGGCACCTTCTTCCTTGAAGTAGCCCAGGGTGAACATTGACTGTATGTTCTGGCTGCCACCATTGAGGGTCAGGTTATAGTCCTGGGTGGAACCGGTCTTCTTGGCAAGCTTGAACCAGTCGAAGTTGGAGTTTCTCAGGTCTTCGTTCCAGCGTGGGAAGTTCACTGACTCCACATTCTGGAACGACTTATAGTAGTCGTAGAATTCCGCACCGTCCATCATCTCCAGGTTGCCACGGTTCAAAGTGCTCAGGCCGGCCTTGGCAGACAGGGAGATAGACATCTTTTCGTGCTTGGCTTGCTTGGTGGTGACTACTACGACACCGTTGGCACCCTCTGAACCATAGATGGCTGTTGAGGCTGCATCCTTCAATACGGTCATCGTCTCGATGTCGTCAGGGTTGAGGTCGCCGGCACTGTTGCCCACAATGACTCCATCCACAACCCAGAGAGGAGCTGTGGCACCATTGATGGAAGTCTGTCCACGGATAATAATGGCTCCCGTAGAGCCAGGACGACCAGAACCAGGAGCTACATACACACCCGAAACCTTGCCGTTGAGCATGTTTTCAACGGTGGCAGATGTGATGTCTTTCAGTTTTTCTCCCTTGATATTTGCCATGGCACCAGTGAGGCTCTCTTTCTTCTGAGTGCCGTATCCCACTACGACAACCTCTTCGAGCGACTCGGTGTCTTCCTCCAGTGAGATCTTCATGCCGTTGCTGGCTTTCACCTCAGTCTCCTTGAATCCGACATACGAAATCTCTAGGGTAGCGTTGGCGTGGGTATTGAGTTCAAACTCACCATTCAGGTCGGTTACGGCAGCCAGTTTGGTGCCTTTTACTTTCACACTTGCTCCAATGACAGGTTCTCCTGTTTTGGAATCGACGATGGTTCCCTTAATCTTTCCTGTTTGTTGTGTAACAGTCAGTAGCTCATTAGATGATGGGTAGTTAGCGTATGCAGCATTTGCAGCCAGGATAGAGGCGCATACGAGCATACCTACCTTTAGATTTTTTGCCATACTTTGTTCTGTTCGTTCTTGCAGGCTTTTCATTTCTTAATTCCGTTGTAAGCTGCTATTATAATGTATATAGTCAGCTTGCATTTACCAGTTTTTGCACCTATATTAGTGCCTGCTTAGATAAACTTCAAGGTTTAAAATCTGATACTTGGTGCAAAGATATATTAAATTTTTGATAAACCGACAAGTTTTTACGAATTTTCTTTCGTATTGATGAGGATTTTATTAAAGTTGTTATAAAATCCTCGTTTTTTGTGATAAAAGTTTACGAATGAGAGTAGAGATTACAATTATTTTAGTTGCATCAACTGTTCTCGTGTTAACCCAGTTATTTCCATGATGGTAGCATCCTCCATGCCTTTCGACAGCATTTTCCTGGCAATATCCAAAGCTTTCTGGTTCATGCCTTTTTCCATGCCTAATTCCATACCCTCCGCAAGTCCTTCTTGCTTACCTTCTTGCTTCGCCGTATCAATGGAATTCTTGATATCCCTATATGCCTTCTTACTAGCTTCATACTCCCGAATCTCCTGAGGAGTAAACTTGGCAATCTCGGCTTCTTCGAAAAGTCGGTCGAAAACCTTATCGCACAGCTCCTTCGGACGCTGGGTAAGCTTGTAGAGGTTCTTCAAGGCATAAAGCCACTTTTCGTAGAGCGTCTCCAGTTCTCCTAAGGTCTTATTGAACTTGGCAATCTCTACATAGATAAACTCCAGCTTATCGTAGAAAATCTTGTGGGTAGCGGTATCGCACAACTGTACATGGTGGCGGATCTTTTCCTTGTCGAAGGCATCCTCGTTCATGTTGAAGTTGAGCAGGGCTACAGTGTAGACATGATTGAGCTTGAAATCCCAGTCACTGCCCTTTGGTGCCTGCTCGCGAATCGGAAAAGTGGAGTAGAAGAGGGAGCGGTCCTTGAAATAAGCCTGGTAGGCATTCTGCATTTCAACGATGAACTTCTCGCCGTTTTCTCCTTCGCAATACACGTCGAAGATGGCACGGCGGTCGGTATAGACATCCCCGACGTGCTCCGGGTTCAGATACGAAACGTCCTTTACAACCTGTCTGCCATTAAACAAGCTGTTGAGGAAGCAGATGAGCAAATCCTTGTTCATCGCTGTTCCAAAAATGCGCTTGAAGCCGAAATCGGTCAGCAAGCTGATGTATCTTTCTTCTACCTGTTTCATACGATATTCATTTAGTTTCACTGCAAAATTACGCTTTTTTCCTGAAACGACCAAATAAAAAGTGGGAAAACTGCCTGATAGACATTCATAAATCTCTCAATAACATACCTTAGAGGAATTGTTTGCTGTTGAAAGTTTATAGTTTACTGTTGATTTTTGGGTAATTGGCTGATAATTTGCAGATTTATTCTGATTTTCTTGGTGGTTTCGAAGAATATGTGTAATTTCGCGACATTATTAAACGTTTAAAATGAAAGGTTATGGCTTTAGAGATAAGAAGTATTCCTGTTTTGACAGGTGAGACTGCAGAACGCTTTGTTCGTGAGGCAGAGGAGAATGAGCGCAATCCGCAAAGAAAGGCTTTGCGAATGTCATTTGCTGATGTGGAGAAAATATTGGTTCGTTCAACAGCTAATTTGAAAGCACATGGAGGAAAGAGACCTTTTGCAAAGTAATTGCTCGCTTTATCGTGTTACGACAAAAGAATGTACAGATGGGGCATGTATGGTTCAAGAAGAGTCCTGCATGACCAAAGAAGAAATACTCTCAGGTTTCGACAATTCCCTCCATGAGCTGAAGTCCTATCGTGAAGGAAAGCTAGAACTTAAACCATTGGAGGACGTGCTGAATGAGTTGTAAGATATATACGTTCCCTTCTTTTGAAAGGGAAGCTAAACGATTGAACAAGCGTATAAGTGGCGGTGCCCGTATTATAACAGTTGTGTTAGTTGATATAGAGGATGGTCTCGGCTTGCTTTATATTTATGATAAATCGGAGCGGAGTACTTTAAAGGGTAAAGAATTGACAGATTTGTTGAAGAAGAATGGCTTAGTTTGATATGCTATTGAAGAAAGGAGTAAATTATGAAGAAAAAGAAATTAAAAGTATTCGCTCTTCCTATTGAGGAGTTTGAAAAGAAATATCCTGTTAGCTATTCGATAGTAGTACCAGGAATTCCTGAGGGACATGTGGCAAAGGTAGTTTCTGCACGCCCTTGCTAGACTTTTATAATCTCTGTAGATATGCAAAAGCTTAGTAAGAAGCATCCATGTCTGGTGACATCGGGGATTATGATATTATCATAGGGATGGACATTATAACTATAGGTGATTTTGTTATTACAAACAAAGATGATCAAACTTGGTTTGCTTTTCGTTATCCTTCTAGTGAGCATATCGAGTTTTAAAATGATATAACGAAGACTCCCTGAGCTTTCTCATTCTTACAGTCAAATACCGTCTGTCTTATTGCAAAAATACGCTGGATACTTGTAACTTCAAAATAATCAACGTGTTTTTTATCATAAAACTGCATTAAATTATTTTTTACTTGCCTGTAAATCAATAACCTATAATAAGAAATATAAATAAACTTAACTCTTAAAGTTGGTCAAGTTATTGATTTTTTATAGTTAGTTGCTATCAAACGTTAAAATCAACTTCATATACAAAGAAAATCCATGTTTAATTCGTTAAATCAACAAAGTTTCTTTATCTTTGCGGTCAATTATTGACAATTCTCTAAAAGAAAAGTCTATTGGTTTAATCTAATTCTGATTTTAACATTGGAAGATAATACCAACCAGCATACAATTGCTGGCGCTTCATTGTATAATGAGCAACCTTATGACACAGGCTCATCGTGTCCAAGTACTAGACTTACCTCTTGTACGCCCTCCATTTCAAATGTGAGAAATGGGGTGTCGGTAGGAAATGCCCTTTCTGAAGACAAACATTGGTTTGTGCTCAGAGTATCGTATGGGCGTATTAAAAAGGCTAAAGCTTTTATTGAAGCTAAAGAACTTGAATGCTATGTTCCATTTCAATACAAAGAAATTAAAAAACGAGATAAGCAGGAGATTATAGCTATCCCTTTTTTCCCTTCATTAATTTTTGTTCATGTAACAATAGAAGAAGTCGTTTCTCTTTTACAAGACAAAGTTATCAAGGATTCAGAAAAAAGGCCATTACTTAGTATCTATTATGACCATACTGTCCACTGTGAAGATGACTCGACTAAAAATCCACCTCTTGTTATAACAGAATCTGCGATGAGTAATTTCATCCATTTGACTTCCATCCATAATTCATATTCTAGCAATTGCTTCTGAAAACGTAAAGTATAAGTTAGGAGATGAAGTTATAATAACGCAGGGTGAGTTCAAGAATATACATGGAAGAGTAGCAAGAGTTGCTGGTCAACAAAGGGTTGTGGTAGAATTGTTTGATGGTTGTTTTGTGGCTACAGCATATATACCACAAAAAGCCATGAAATTGGCAGGGGGACAAACTAAATAAGAATAAAGTAGTTTAATTGGAAAATACTTATGATATCAAATAAAATATCTATAAAAAGAATATTAGAATTAAAAGGCGGTAGTTTAGAAGAGTTGCAGCAGTATGCTAAAACTAAAGGAATTTGTTTACCGGATGATTTAACCTATTGCCTTACTTCAACAGAATTGAAAGCTATTGATCATACTCTATTCTGTGGTCAAGGTATAGAACATAATATATCTTCTGACACGAAAGGATGTTCTGAACTAATTTCCGATAGAGAAAAGAAACGAAATGATTTATCAAATTTCAAGGATGTTCTTAAAAAAGATAATAAGTTTAAAAAGTCTAGATATTATATAGGAGCTGTAAAATTCTTTGATAGAAATAAAGATTTTGGGTTTATTGCTTCAAACAATTGCAATATGCCAACTACCAAGTATAATCAAGATTTTTATGTAAATTCTTATAGTTTTGTTGATGAATATGCCAAAGCGGAAGAAAGTATAGTTGTCTTCCAAATTAAAATGCTGGGTAAAGGTAAAAATAAAGCAATCAATGTAAGACTTATTACGCAATCAGATGAAGATATAAATCTAGCTTTGTCGTATTATGGTGAACATGAGTGTTTTGAGTGTAATGATGGTAAAAAAATCAACTTGTTCACTCATTATTTCATCCCCGTAAACTTTTTTACGAAAAGGGTTCAATCCATTATTGAAAATGATAGTAAACGTTCACCAGAAACTACACTAAAGCATTTTCAGTTCTATATTAGGCATTATCCGCAAGATTTTTGTTCTAAAGATAAATATGTATTTGATCGGCAATTCTATACAGAATCAAAAAGTATATGGAAAAATTTCCTCTTTGCTCTTACAGACGAAGAAAGGTTAGCAATTATACATAATTATCCTTCCATTGTTAAATACTTTGATGATGAAAATTTGATAAATCTATGGATTAATGAATTCTTCAATGAAAAGAGAACGTTGGCAGATGTACAATTGTTAATGGATAATTTTGATTTCATACCTTCAGCATGTCTTGATTTAGCAAAGCAAGTAATTGAAAAATTTGCAGATGGACGGATTATAAATCTATTAGGGGAATTATCAAAACGCTCTGATTTGGAGAAATCAGATTTTTCTCCTACTAATAATCGAAGTAATTTTGTCATTTTTGGAACTTTATATCGTGAGAAACTGAAAGTAATACATGAATTGCAGTCATACCTTAATTTGACCTCAAGATCATATGACAAAGAAATAGAAGAATGTATAGCTTCAAATAAGGTAAATCGTTTTAAGCAAAAAATTAATAATTTTATAGCTAACCCATCCAATCAATATTCCAGAGATGCTTTATTTAACTATTTAAGTACTTTGTCTAATGAAGAATTGCAAGGGGAATATAAAAAAGCGATAAAAGGAAGAATAATTGTACTTCTTGATAGATATATTGATGAGAAATCCTATTTTGATGCAGCATATGTTATAAAGCAATTTTGGCCATATAATTATGATTTTCTATCATCATATATCCAAAGATTATATCCGTTAAACAAAGATTTTCTTTCGGAATTACTTCGTAAAAATTTAGGTTCTGTTTCATATTTAAAAACAAATTTCTTTTCTTTATATGAGTTATTAACTTCGATTTTTAAGCAAGAAGAGTGCTTTTCCATAAAACAATACCTTGTTTCAATTTTAAAAGAAACAAACTCTATAGAGGTGTTATCTTTATTTTCAGATAAGTATCATCAATGGTTATCTATAGATGACGCATTATTGCTGGCGAAACAACAAATAGTTACATGGAATTATAATCAAATACGAGAATTTGTCAAATCACCAACAAAATTATTTGATAATGATATTCGCTTTGCTGAAATTGTAATAGGTAAAAGTTTTGAACTTATAGAAAAGATTCCTTTATCGCATTTCTTTGATGGTACTCCTCTTGATGATAAAAATATATCAAATTTATCAAGACTACCTGAAAGGGAGAATTGTGCATTCTTGAATTCTTTGAAAAAGCTTATTCCTGCTAATAGTGAATGTCCTTTATGGAATAGTTATGTAAAGTCTAGAAAATTTGATGACCAGGTTGCTCTGTTTGATAATGGAGTAATTGATGACTTACCAGAATCAGTTATTGATACAATTATCAACTCTATTTCCTTGAGTAGTGTTTACGTTGAAAATAATAGATGGTATAACAAGCCTGTATTACAAAATAAAGTTTATGAAAATATATTGAAAACAACTTCTGTTGACTTTTTTCATATGATTTCCAATAGGCTTTTAGCTATGGATTTATCAGAGTCAAACATTTCTTTAGCAGTATTACTTGCTGAACTTTTGAGCTATAATAAGCCAAATGAAAGTGATTATCAGACTTTAAAAAAATGGGAAACTCATTTCAACTCACAATTGAATGAATTTAAAGATAAAATTCCTTCATCTAAGTCTTATCTTTCAGCCATTATATGGGCAGTTTATTTTCAAACTGCGACTTCTATGGCGGCTCTTTCCAATATATTTTCATCTTTACCACCATATCTTCAAATCAAGAGCGTGAAAAAAATATTTCAATTAATTTCACAAGGTAAGATTAAATATAACGCAGAAAAATTATATAACTTAATCACAAATGGAGAAAAGCGCTTATGTTTGCCATTGGAGATTACTTTTGCCTATTTAAAACAACGTGAAAAAGATCCAAAAAGCACTTTGGACAATAAAATTATGCTTCAATTGCTTAATGACCGAGAAGATCATGCAGAATGGATCGGTATAAGGCAACTCGTGACAGAATGTTATGGACGATGGGAAGCAACCCCAACGACTTCAAGCTGGAAATTGTCTAGATATGTTAATGGCATCATTTATAAGGAGCAAAACGGGGAGATAAGAATGCTTGTGCCTACAAAAATGATAGATCAAAAGAATTGTATTACAAAATTCAATAATAAATATTTTAATCAAATCAAAGAACTTGTTAATATAACTTTCACAAGTAAAGATTACCGTGTTGAGATACTTCCACAGGAAATCTCATACTATTTTAATAAGAAATTTGAATTAGATTTGTTTGCTATAGCTAGAACTTTTAATTTTAAGATTAATAGCTTAGGAACTAGCATTGGAAATTACTTGAATTTTGAGAAAAAGGAAGATGAAGCCGATGTCTTTTGTGAATGTCGCATGGCTGACAAAGTAGATGGAACAACGGGAATCTCTTTTTATTGGTGTGGAAACAAGACTTGTTTCCGTACACCTATAAGATATATGCTTGATAGCGAATGGGAACATTATACAATACTAGATTTCATGCGTATCCTGCAAATTCCTGTAAATTATACAAATAAATCAGGTAAAACTACAAGATTTGGGCATTATATAATTTTGTCATCCTATTTGAGGTATTTTAGAAAATTTTATGAGCATTTAAAATGTCGAGAATGTGGAAATCTTATGAAGCCTACTTCAGGTATAACTAACTTTACTACGCGTGCTGTTAATCAATTTGCGTGTATAAATGAACAATGTGTTGAATGTGGTAAGATAGTGTATCTTAATCATTGTTTTAATAAACACAAATGTAATGCTACGATTGATAGCCGAGATTCAAAAACGTGCCCAAATAAGCAATATATATGTCCCGAGTGTGGTGCATGTTGTTCCACAGAAAATTTTCGAAAACGAATAACGAATTTAACAAAGACAGGTGGTTATATATCAGGTTGGCTTATAGATTTTGTGCAACATAATTTAGGTCATTGGGAAAAGAATGAATTTTATTGTTATAAGTGTGGAAAGAAAATGGAAATACGAAATGATGGTAGTTATGTTTGTTCTAAGTGTGGACAAGCAATGGAAAAACAAAAAGATGGTAGTTTAAAATTTATTCATAAATAAATCATTTGATATCTACAAATAGAATATTCGTTCATGCTTATTATGTAGCCTACAAGTTCTATAATTAAAAGAGCGGGAAATTATTCAGGCAGCACAGAATGATACAGATGGAGCATGTATGGTTCAAGAAAAGCCCTGCATGACCAAAGAAGAAATACTCTCAGGTTTTGACGAAAGCTTGCATGACACAAACGGAATTGCATAGGTTAGCGCTTACGTCCTTTACCAAATAACTCAGAATGTGAACCTAAACGAACTAATTCAATTATGTCATTTTCTTTATCAAACCAAATCAAAAGTGTGTCATTCTCAACATGGCATTCCATAAAGTTCTTCCAGTTACCTTTCAAAGGGTGAGGATTATACTCTTCTGGTATCTGATTACCTTCTGACAAAAGCTTAACTATCCTCATAAGCGTTGCTACAAATTCTTTATCATTCTTAAAACGCTTATAATCTTTCTTGAACTGCGAGGTTTTTCGAATTTCTTTCATGAGCTCTATTCCTCCATTGATGCCATGAAACTTTCTAAGCTATCTACCCGAACTACACCTGCATCATGACCACTTTCTGCCTCTTTCATTGCAGCCAATGTTTCTGCGTTTGGGACGTCTTCCAAGGCAGCACTCCCAGAGATAGGGGAGTCCGAAACTATTTTAACGCCTTTCATAAGAGAGAGAACGTTCTTTAATTGCTCCAACAAAGATGGACTATCTATTTGTAATGTCAACTGTGCCATAACTTAATATTTATTTTTGCAGCAAAGATAAGAGTTTTCTGTGAAACCACCAAATTTTTAGTCGAGTTTTTGATTCATGGTTCTATTCCCGCAGATTTTTGGGAGCAGCTCGGTCTCTGTGTGGGGCAAATGTGGTAAACAATCTTGGATTGACAAAAAAATAATCTCATTTTTCTTTGCGATTTCCAAATAAAAGCGTAACTTTGCAAGCGTATATACGTTTTTAAAAGGGAAATATATGGGTGCAGTATATGTAATACAAGGTATATTGATTTATATTTATGCTTTTGACCATAATCCCCCACATGTACATGTGAGAAGTGGTGAAGGTGAATTCACAATTACAATTAAGGATAGAATTGTGGAAGGAAGAGCTAAGTCTAAAACCATTCATTTGATAAATGACTTTCTTGATGAACATGTCGAGGAAATCATGGAATTATGGGATAAGGCTCAGCGAGGTGAAACAATCAAGAAAGTACAACGTTAAAAATTGAAGATTATGATACTAACAGTTAAAGATGTAGATTATTTAGGAGATTATACTCTTCTTTGTACCTTTAATGACGGGGTGACGAAGAAGGTTGATTTGCAGCCTCTTTTGAAATATCCGGCATTTGCTGAATTGAAGGACAAGAAAAAGTTTGTTCAATTTGGACTCGACCAAACTATCTTCTGGTATAATGGAGCTGATATTGCTCCGGAATATCTCTATGATAATGGGGTTATTGCTTAAAGGATTTCTTTCACAGGTGAGAACTTTTAATATTCAAGAAATTAGCCTGTGTTATCGAATCTGAAACAAGCCTCTTTTGAGGTTGGTTTAAGCCTTACGTAACGTTTATTTCAGGCTTAAACCAACTCCAAAAGAGGCTTGTGTCAATTGGTAGGGAGATGCTTTTGAGGGGCAAAAGAGCCCTACTTCCGATGAAGAAGCTTCTCGATGATGTGGCAGTTGAGCTGCTTGCCGATGAACTGCATGTAGTAGTGCGTGATGCTGTCGGGCTGGATGTCGCGGCGGCGCTCCATGTTGCGAAGCTTGCTCAGCTGTGTGGAGGGATGGTTCGGGGGCTTCGTGCCGATATGGGTGAAGAAGTCACGGTACAGGCGGGTGAGAGGGATGTCTCGCTGCCATTCATCCACCGGACGGTCCTGATTGGCATTATACACCAGTTCTATCAGCCAGCGCTGAGGACAGCGCCAGGTATACTGCGCAGGACTCTGACTCATCAGCCAGTGATAATCTTCCACCAGCTGCTGGTGGGCCTGCAGTTTCAGATTGCGATATTCTTCGTTCGTCATAATTCCAATAGATTTTACGGAACTTTCGCATATCAGGAAGTTAAGGAGTAAAGGAAGTTAAGGAGTTAAGACGTATGTCTTGCAGTTTAAAAACTACGCCCAAAAGACTGTTGTCTTAACTCCTCAGCGACCGTAGGGAGCGATAACTCCTTTAACTCCTTTAACTCCTGAATTTGCGAAACTAGAATGTTTTAAAAGATTCCTATACCGCCCACGGCTCCACATCCTTCGGCAGTATCTTGCGCTGAAGGCGCTCAGCGATGCAGTCTTCCTCCGAATCGCGCTCGTCATACCTGCCGCACGGCTGGCGAACATACAATACCTTGCCCGGCTGACAGAACTCCTGATCTCTCACCTTCAGCATTTCTACGATGGTATACGACTTGCCCTCTTCCGGCTTGTTCATGCGCCTTACCGTGAACAGGAAATCGGCGAGGTTAGCCCACTGCGCACTGCCCGCAATGGAATAGATGTCGAGCGGAGGAAACGACTCATGACCGTCCTTGTACTGGATTCTCGGATGAGCCACCACTATCGTCCATACCCGTCGGGCACGGCTCCATGCCTGCAGCTTCGTCAGCATCAGCCTCACTTTCTCCGTCTCCGTGGCCCGGCTGCCGCCCTCCGTCATGTCGATGAATACGTACGGGTCTATCACCAGGAAGTCGAGGCCATGCTTGCGCATGTCGCGCTCAGCCATCGCTATGATGTAGTCGCTGTCGGGCAGGCGCGTCTTCGTGTCGAAATCCACCATGTGCTGCGTCAGGTAGCTGATAACCTTGCTGTTCACCTCCCTGGCATCTCTCTCCTCCATAGTCTGGTCCATGCTGGCGGTGTCTTCCACTCCCAGCGCCACCCTCGCTATCTCCCTGACGTGCTTCGCCTTGACTGGTTTTTCGAAGGAGAAGAACGCCACGCGCTTCTGGCGCTGGAACATCAGATGCGCCATCATGCAGTTCAGGAAATCGGTCTTTCCCGAGTTAGGGATGCCCGTCAGGATGATGAGTCCGCCGTCGGAGGTAGGGTGGAAGATGCGGTCGGTGAGCATGCCCATTCCCACGTCATATCCCTTGTCGTAGTTGCCCATCATCACCTCCAGGATGTCGGGTTCGTGCTGGTGCAGGTCGTAGATGTCCTGCGCCGCCACGTCTTCCGCCTCCTGTATGATGCGCCTCACCTCGTTGGCTCCGAAGGCGGCATAAACGTCGCTGATGTCCTTGCGGTTGCCGGAGAGATGCACCACCTTGGCGCGTGCGGTATAGGCATTGAGCAGCGCCTTCACCATGCCTCTGCCGGGTCGGTCGGTATCTCCGCAGATGATGATTTCCTCCACCTGGGCTATCCATTCCTCGAAGGCCTCGTGACTCTCGTCGATGTTGGTCTGGGCGCCGTTGGCGATGCTCAGCACGTAAGGGAATCCGCAGCTCATCAGCGTCAGACGATCCTTCTCGCCCTCGGTGATGATGAGCTGGCTGACGGGTTCGGCATCGGGACGGATGGGGTTGATGCTGTCGATGCCGTAGGGGGCGCAGGGCTTGGTGGGCGACTCCTGTGCGAAGTCCTTGGACCATTCTCCGGTGATGGGGTTGAGGACGACGGATCGGAATTTCACGTTGATGATCTTGCCGTCCAGATAGTTGCAGTAGGCGATGGCTGGGACGAGGGTGATGCCGTGAGGGTCTTCGCTCTTCTCGTCGTCGGCTTTCTTGTGCATGTAGGCGCACATCACTCCCGCTTTCTTCACCGTTTCGGGGTCCAGTTTCATCGCCAGGATGTAGCTCTTCACCTGGTTCTGCAGGGCTTCAATCTCCTTGGGCTGGAGCAGGGGGCGTGCCTTGGGACAGGTGATGGCGAGCTGGGGCGAGTGGAAATGCTCCAGGAACTGCTGGCGTTCCTCGTCGCTTTCCAGGGGGTAGATGGGGTAGAGCCAGGAGCGCACCTCCTCGTTGATTTCCTTGTAGTCGCTGGATACCATGGGTACGTAGTTCTTGTCCTTCTGCTGGTTGGCTTTCTGCTTGCTGGCTCTGGCGTAGTAGGCTCCGTCGATGCGTGAGGATTCCTGGTGGTTGAGGGCTTTCATCTCCTCGAGCATGCCGCTGCAGTTGCATCTCCAGCAGTGGAAGTATCCGTTGCTTCTCTTCACGAAGCATCTGCGGCTGCTGCATTTGGGGCAGGTAACCTGGACGTCGAGTCCGCCCTTGGTGATTTGTTTGATGGCGTCGGTGGTGATGGCCTGCAGGTTTTTCAGGGTTACGGGGTGCTCTTCGGGATTGGCGGAGTTCTCGTTTGTGGCGTCGATGTCATCGGAAGCTTTTTGGGCGATTCCGTTGTGCTGCTGTTCATACTCGAGATAGAGCTTTCTTTTTTCATCAGGAATTTTTTCCTTGATTTCGGGGAAGTCGGTAGCGTAATATCGTGGCTTCTCATTGTGAAAATCTTCTTGTTTCATAGGTTGATATTGAATTTGCGTTTAATGATTGTTGTTTTTAGGCACGGATTACACGGATTACACGGATTTTTTTTCTGTGATTATGGTCGCTTTACTTACATTAGCGTCATAAATCCGTGCAATCCGTGCCTTATCTATGTCCTAGGCTACTGGTTCCACTTCTTGGCAAACTTGTTCCATGCTGCGGAATCCGAAGGTCTTGGCGGTGCCTCATTCGGTATTCGGATCTGCTTGATGGTTCCGTCTTTGTTCCTGACGTCGTAGAATCTCTGTTCCGTTTCCTTGTCCTGGTATTCGTATGCGGAGACAGGTCGGTTCTGTCGAATCATCTCGGCAGCGTGCTGCATCAGGTAGAGCCGGGTATCGCTGACGGCAGCCGCAATCTTCTTCTGCATGAAATCTTTTTGGATGAGATTCTTAATCCAGATACTTCGCCATTCCAGCTTTAGAATCTTCAGCATCGTAACGCTGTGCTCCTGCAAATAAGGGTAGAGGTAGGCGTTGAAGAATCGTGTAGTAGCCATCGTTACCGGGCATGCTGCCTTCATGTCGACGAAGAGCTCCGGCATCAATTTCAACGTCTGTTCATTGATTGGTGCTACAATGGTGGCGTATGCGTCCGGATTGGTTCCGATATATGTGAGAAGTTCCTTGGCTGCGGCATCAATAACCTTCTTCTGTTCGGCTGAATACGAATCGTACTGATTCGCTTTTTGAGCAAAACGGTTTCCGATTATATTATTATTTTTCTTTTTTATATTTTTCTTTAAATATATATTATTATTATATAATCCGACGCCGTTTTGCATGTTTTCGTTCGAATTTTCGTCCGAAATCTGCTCGTTTTCCACCTCATTTTCCTTCGCCACATGCCAGATAGGAGAGTAGAAAGCCATAAGATTCTGCTCGGTATGATAGCACCTTTTGTTCTTCCAGATGAAGCCGAATCCCGTACTTTTCAGTATAGCCTCGATAAAGCTGTGACGGCTATGGAAGTTCATTCCCTTAGCTATCTGACCGAACATGTTTCGGTCGTATACTTTGTCGAGATTCATCCACGCCGGTTCCCCGAAGTAGAGCAGCAGGATCTTGCGGATATTGGAATCCGTAAGTCCATTCGTATGCCATGTTGCCATCAGTCTGCGAACCAGTTTGATGTCAACTGTAGTAGTGAGCGGCTTGATAGTGAAGTCGTTCCCGGCACTGTATCCCGTGCCTCCGGAATTGTCATTTGTTTCTGTTGTCATCATAATTCAATTTATTTATAAATTTGTATACGATTGATAAAAATCATTACAGACTTTCATCGCTTCGTCTATATCCTTCAGTTCTTCCACCAGATACTGTCCGAAGCTCCCGAATGCTGCGATAAACTCGGCTCTCAGCTGTTTCTGCTGGTCGGTATCATTTATTCTGCATACTGCATAAGGACAGGTTTTCTTCTTGGTCATATGCAGTAATGCTTCATGCTTGTTCAAGTCTGGGATGAGCGTGATAATGGTGATAGCCAATCGTTTAGCCATGTTTTGATGAATCACTTTATCAGTATTGCATTTCAGGATTCTTCCTATCTGCCCATTTCCCATTCCAGCCCTCTTTGTGATAGTGCCTTTACAGATGTTGTTCAGTTTCAGAATCCTCAGTATAAACTGTATGATTCTATCCGTCTGAGCTCTTTCTGCCTTCCAGTCTATCATATAAGCTGGTGATTTTTCTGCTTTTTCAGCATCAAAATTGTTGAATATCTTTTTAGTCATGTTCTTTTATTGGTTGTTATATTTTTTATCTTTTATCTACTGCAAAGTAACAAAAAAAAACTGAACCGGCAACGTTTCTTTCCACTTCCTCCCCTAAGGGCGTAAGTGGAAAAAATAATTTTGAAGGAGGCTGGTTATCCCGAAAAGGCGATATTGGGTTGGAATTTCTAGAAAATTTTCACCCATTTTCTTGTGTGTTTCAAAATAAAAACTTATCTTTGCAGGTGAGATAGGTTAAAATAAGGAGGTTGCTATGCTTGTTGTTTCTGCAAAATATGTGGCGCCATTAAAGGTTGAATTGCACTTTAGTGATGGTACAGTTAAGACAATAGATGTGGGGGCTTTTTCCCGTTAGGCGTTTCGACGGATTTGCAATCCGTCGTTAAAAAATGTTCTAACCTCTTTGTGCCTGGGGATTTGTAATCCCCGGTAATCGGTTCTGGCTCATTTGTTATAGTGGGATTACAAATCCCCCGTTTTCATAGGTCGAACCTTTTTTTACGGCGGATTTCAAATCCGCCGGGACGCCTATCGGAAGACAGTTCATAATCCACCACCCATCGTTACCTCCCGTTAGGCGTTTCGACGGATTTGCAATCCGTCGTCAAAAAATGTCCTAACCTCTTTGTGTTCTGGGGATTTGCAATCCCCGGTAATCGGTTCTGGCTCATTTGTTATAGTGGGATTACAAATCCCCCGTTTTCATAGGTCGAACCCTTTTTTTACGGCGGATTTCAAATCCGCCGGGACGGGTATGACTCATCCTAATTTATGGAAATTTTAAAATCATCAAAAATATGGCTGCAAAGAATACTACAACCAAAAACTTATATTTTGTGACAACCACTGTTGTTAATTGGGTTGATATTTTCAGTCGTCCCAAGTATAAACATATTATAATAGAATCCCTGGCTTTTTGTCAGAAGAACAAGGGATTGGAAATATATTCCTGGGTTCTGATGCCCAATCATTTACATTTCATCATAGGTGCAGAGAATCTTGAACAGGTTCAGACTGTTCTCCGTGATTTCAAGAAGTTTACGAGTAAGAAAATTATTGCAGAACTTCTGGAGGATATCCAGGAGAGTAGGAGAGAGTGGATGTTGCAACTTTTCAAACAGGCTGGTGAGAAGAATCAGAAAATCAGCATGTATCATTTTTGGCAGGATGGGTGTTATACTGAGGTGATTTCTTCGCTCAAGTTTTTCAAGCAGAAGTTGGATTATATTCATCAGAATCCAGTGAGGGCAGAGTTCGTGAGGTATCCTCAGGATTATCTCTATAGTTCTGCTATTGATTATGCAGGTGGTAAGGGATTGCTGGAAGTGATTGTTGTGAGGTAATCTTTGGTTATTGATGTGGAAAGTTATTGGGGAATTACAAATCCCCCGTTTTCATAGGTCGAACTTTTTTTTACGGCGGATTTCAAATCCGCCGGGACGCCTATCGGAAGACAGTTTATAATCCACCACCCATCGTTACCTCCCGTTAGGCGTTTCGACGGATTTGCAATCCGTCGTCAAAAAATGTCCTAACCTCTTTGTGTTCTGGGGATTTGCAATCCCCGGTAATCAGTTCTGGCTCATTTGTTATAGGGGGATTACAAATCCCCCGTTTTCATAGGTCGAACCTTTTTTTACGGCGGATTTCAAATCCGCCGGGACGCCTATCGGAAGACAGTTCATAATCCACCACCCATCGTTACCTCCCGTTAGGCGTTTCGACGGATTTGCAATCCGTCGTCAAAAAATGTCCTAACCTCTTTGTGTTCTGGGGATTTGCAATCCCCGGTAATCAGTTCTGGCTCATTTGTTATAGGGGGATTACAAATCCCCCGTTTTCATAGGTCGAACCTTTTTTTTTACGGCGGATTTCAAATCCGCCGGGACGGGTGACAGCGAAGAAAATCTGCGTTATCTGCGAAATCTGCGTGAGTTTAAAAAATAGCAAGAATGTTCCGATGAATAAACCAATCCTCCGATGAATAAACAAAAAAAATCCCGGCACTTCTCACGAAGAGCCGGGAAAAAGCAATTTTTTAAACAAAATTATTAACAATAGGGAATGTAAAACAACAAACCCTTATTGGTGTATTTTATACATCAAACTTATGCCTTGCCTTCCATCTGAGCCTTGAGCTTAGCAAGTGCATCGATGTCACCGAGTGATGTGCTAGCTGCTACGTTGTTGATTGTAGGAGCATCGCTCTTGCGGCCACCGTTGTTGTGCTTGCGTGCTGGCTTAGAAATAGGCTCGTCCTTACCCTCCTCGAATGTACGAGAGTGAGAGAGGATGATGCGCTTGGTCTCCTTAACGAACTCAATTACCTTGAAGTCGAGCTCCTCGCCCTTCTTAGCCATTGAGCCGTCAGCCTTTGTGAGGTGCTTTGGAGTAGCGAAGCCTTCGCCACCCTCGTTGAGAGCAACTACAGCACCCTTATCCATCATTTCGATGATCTTACCAGTGTGAACAGAACCTGGAGTGTAGATTGTCTCATACTCATCCCATGGGTTCTTCTCCAACTGCTTGTGACCAAGGCTCAAGCGACGGTTCTCCTTATCGATTTCGAGAACTACTACATCGAGAGTTGCACCAACTGTTGTGAACTCTGATGGGTGCTTGATCTTCTTTGTCCAAGAGAGGTCAGAGATGTGGATCAAACCATCAACACCTTCCTCGAGCTCTACGAAGATACCGAAGTTAGTGAAGTTGCGAACCTTAGCAACGTGCTTGCTACCTACAGGGAACTTAGTATCGATAGTCTCCCATGGGTCTTCCTTGAGCTGCTTGATACCAAGGCTCATCTTGCGCTCAGCACGGTCGAGAGTCAGGATAACAGCCTCTACGTCGTCGCCAACCTTCATGAAGTCGTTAGCAGAACGGAGGTGCTGGCTCCAAGACATCTCAGAAACGTGGATCAAGCCCTCTACACCTGGAGCAATCTCAACGAATGCACCGTAGTCAGCCATAACCACTACCTTACCCTTCACGTGATCACCTACCTTGAGGTTTGGATCAAGTGCATCCCATGGATGTGGAGTGAGCTGCTTCAAACCGAGAGCGATACGCTTCTTCTCCTCATCGAAGTCGAGGATAACAACATTGATCTTCTGGTCGAGAGAAACAACCTCGTGTGGATCGCTTACGCGGCCCCAAGAGAGGTCTGTGATGTGGATCAAACCGTCTACGCCACCAAGGTCAACGAATACACCGTAAGTAGTGATGTTCTTAACGGTACCTTCGAGGATCTGACCCTTTTCGAGCTTGCCGATGATCTCTTTACGCTGCTGCTCCAACTCCTGCTCGATGAGCGCCTTGTGAGAAACAACAACGTTGCGGAACTCCTGGTTGATCTTTACAACCTTGAACTCCATTGTCTTGCCTACGAATACGTCGTAGTCGCGTATAGGGTGAACGTCGATCTGGCTTCCTGGCAAGAAAGCCTCGATACCGAAGACGTCAACGATCATACCGCCCTTAGTGCGGCACTTGATGTAACCCTGGATGATCTCCTCGTTCTCGAGAGCAGCGTTAACACGCTCCCAAGACTTGCTGAGGCGAGCCTTCTTGTGAGAGAGTACCAACT
>OLIS01000577.1_pt1 | contig 28778 bp, 23 predicted proteins | sample 1601351 | NCBI WGS metagenome assembly OLIS01 (sample SAMEA2452122, study PRJEB22498) | human gut metagenome | biome: human feces; feature: human gut; material: feces | place: Australia | collected 2012
ACCGCGAGTTTGCTGAGGAGATCGTTCCCGAGCCTGAGAAGCCCGAGGAAGAGCCGCACGAGCCGCGCATCATCACGAATGCCGTCGAAGTGTGAGTTAGGACCTCACGTATTGAATAGGTAAAAAGAGACGCGGAAAATTCCGCGTCTCTTTTTTGCCATTTTGGCGGAAAAAGGGAGAGTTTGACAGCCTCTTTTCAAAAGTTTGACGCGCCGGCGCGGAACGCACAAAAAAATTCGGGAAAAGCCCGTCGTTTCAGCGATTATTTTGTGTAGACAGCCATAAAAAACGCTTGACGGCTTGTGTGCCTCATGGTATAATTTCAACTTGCGTGGGTATGTCCCACGGAATTTGTCATACCGTCAGGAGGGACCTGCCGTGACGCCGGATCTGTCCACTTGCCGCAAGGTAGCGGGCATCAAGCAGACGATGCGTGCACTGCGGGAACACCGCGCGGAAAAGCTGTATATCGCCTGCGATGCAGACCCAGCCGTGCTTGCGCCGATCGAAGCGCTCGCACGCGAAGAGAACATCGAGATCGACGATCGCGCCACGATGGCGCAGCTTGGCCACAGCGCGGGCATCGCCGTTGGTGCGGCGGTGATCGCCGTTCTGAGAAATTAAGGTTTTTTCGGGATATTTTACCGATATCCTGTAAAAAATATATATCACATCATTTCAGGAAAGGAGAAACAAGAATGCCTACTTTTAACCAGTTGGTTCGCAAGGGCAGACAGCAGTCGACTTACAAGTCCAACTCCCCGGCTCTGCAGTATGGTCTTAACACGCTGAAGAACAAGGAGACCGACCTCGCCTCTCCCCAGAAGCGTGGCGTTTGCACCGCAGTTCGTACTGCGACCCCGAAGAAGCCGAACTCCGCTCTTCGTAAGATCGCCCGTGTCCGCCTCACCAATGGCTATGAGGTCACCGCTTACATCCCCGGCGTCGGTCATTCCCTGCAGGAGCACTCTGTGGTCATGATCCGCGGCGGCCGTGTGAAGGACCTTCCTGGTGTGCGTTACCACATCATCCGCGGCACTCTGGACGCTCAGGGCGTGCAGGGCCGTATGCAGTCCCGTTCCAAGTACGGCGTAAAGCGCGCAAAGAAGAAATAATCGTCTTTTTTGCACATGCGGGCCAGCCCGCAAACTCCTCGAAATATTTCAGCAGCTGCTGAAGGTGACAGATGTTTATATACTTCCGGCTCACTTTCGCACGACGGAATTGATTTTCGAGTACCTATGATAACAATTTTTATTGAAGGAGGGAAGTAAAGTGTCGAGAAGAGGTCAGATTTCCAAGAGAGACGTTCTGCCGGATCCTCTGTATAATTCAAAGCTCGTAACAAAGCTTGTAAACAACATTATGCAGGACGGCAAAAAGGGTGTTGCTCAGAAGATCGTTTACGGTGCTTTTGATCGTATCGCAAACGAGACTGGTAAGGAGGCTTTAGAGGTTTTCGATGCTGCTATGAATAATATCATGCCATCACTCGAAGTTAAGGCCAGACGTATCGGTGGTGCAACATACCAGGTTCCAATCGAAGTAAGACCTGACAGAAGACAGGCTTTAGCGCTTCGTTGGTTGACAACTTACTCACGTGCAAGAAGTGAGAAGACTATGGAAGAAAGACTTGCAAAAGAGCTTATGGATGCAGCAAACAATACAGGCGCATCTGTTAAGAGAAAAGAAGACATGCACAAGATGGCAGAGGCAAACAAGGCATTTGCTCATTACAGATTCTAGTTTTCGGGTGCATATATACTAAAATAAGGAGGAAAAAACCTTGGCTGGAAGAGAATATCCACTTGATAGAACAAGAAACATCGGTATCATGGCGCATATCGATGCTGGTAAGACAACTCTTACAGAGAGAATTCTTTACTATACTGGTGTAAACTATAAGATTGGTGAGACTCATGATGGCGCTTCTACCATGGACTGGATGGAGCAGGAGAAAGAGCGTGGTATCACAATCACGTCTGCTGCTACAACATGTCACTGGACATTAGAGGATCATCATAAGAAGAAGCCAGGTGCTTTAGAGCATCGTATCAATATCATCGATACTCCGGGACACGTAGACTTTACTGTTGAGGTAGAGCGTTCACTTCGTGTATTGGACGGAGCTGTTGGTGTATTTGATGCAAAGGCTGGTGTTGAGCCACAGTCAGAGAACGTATGGCGTCAGGCTGACACATACAATGTTCCACGTATGGCATTCATCAATAAGATGGATAAAATGGGTGCAGACTTTTTCATGTCTGTACAGACAATCATTGACCGTCTTGGCAAGAATGCAATTCCTGTACAGATTCCAATCGGACAGGAAGATGATTTCATCGGACTGATCGATCTGTTCGAGATGGATGCATACTATTATAAGAACGATGAGGGTACAGATATCGAGATTACAGATATCCCTGCAGATTTGAAAGAGCTTGCTGATAAGTGGCATGAGAATCTGGTAGAGAAGTGTTGTGAGCTTGATGATGACCTTATGATGCAGTATCTTGAGGGTGAGGAGCCATCTATCGCTGATATGAAGGCTGCACTCCGTAAGGGTACAATCGCAAACGAGGCAGTTCCTGTATTCTGTGGTTCTGCTTACAAGAACAAGGGTGTTCAGAAGATGCTCGATGGCGTTATCGAGTACATGCCTGCTCCTACGGATATCCCTGATATCACAGGTACAGACGAAGATGGTAACGAGGTAACTCGTCCTTCATCTGATGAAGCTCCATTTGCAGCACTTGCATTTAAGATTATGACAGATCCTTTCGTAGGAAAGTTGGCATTCTTCAGAGTATATTCCGGTACATTGAACTCAGGTTCTTATGTACTGAACGCAACAAAGGGTAAGAAGGAGCGTGTAGGACGTATCGTTCAGATGCATGCAAATTCCCGTACAGAGATCGACAAGGTTTACTCTGGTGATATCGCTGCAGCAGTTGGATTCAAGGTTACAACAACCGGTGATACAATCTGTGACGAGCAGCATCCAGTAATCCTTGAGTCTATGGAATTCCCTGAGCCAGTTATTGAGCTTGCTATCGAGCCAAAGACAAAGAATGATCAGGGTAAGATGGGTGAAGCTTTGGCAAAGCTTGCTGAAGAAGATCCTACATTCCGTGCACATACAGATTCAGAGACAGGTCAGACAATCATCGCAGGTATGGGCGAGCTTCACTTGGAAGTTATCGTTGATCGTCTTCTCCGTGAGTTCAAGGTTGAGGCAAACGTTGGTGCACCTCAGGTTGCTTACAAGGAGACATTTACAAAGGCTGTTGATCAGGAATACAAATATGCTAAGCAGTCAGGTGGACGTGGACAGTACGGACACTGTAAGGTTCGCTTCGAGCCAATGGATGCCAATGGAGAAGAACTTTTCAAGTTCGATTCAGAGGTTGTCGGTGGTGCTATTCCAAAGGAGTACATCCCATCAATCGGCGAAGGTATCGAGGAGGCTACAAAGGCCGGCTCTCTTGGTGGATTCCCAGTAGTTGGTATCCATGCAACAGTATACGATGGATCTTACCATGAGGTCGATTCATCAGAGATGGCATTCCACATTGCCGGATCTATGTGTTTCAAAGAGGCTATGGCAAAGGCCGCACCTGTATTACTTGAGCCTATCATGAAGGTAGAGGTTACAATGCCTGAGGAGTACATGGGAGACGTTATCGGTGATGTTAACTCTCGTCGTGGACGTATCGAGGGTATGGACGATCTCGGCGGTGGAAAGATTGTACATGCATATGTACCACTTGCAGAGATGTTCGGTTACTCTACAGACCTTCGTTCTAAGACACAGGGACGTGGAAACTACTCAATGTTCTTCGACAGATATGAGCCGGTTCCAAAGAATGTACAGGACAAGGTTCTTGCTAACCACGCAAAATAATTGCAAATTAGCAAACAATTTATAGTACAAATGATGAAATATATACTATATATGGTATAAAAATCTAAAATAAAGGCATTTCCCCTTGAAAAAGGGGGATTTGCCATAAAATTTACTTGAAAAAACTTTGATTATTTCGTATAATCAAAGCAGTCGGTAGATTATAAAAAAAGCCCATGGGGCATAAAAGTTTAAGGAGGATATTCAAAATGGCAAAGGCTAAATTTGAAAGAACAAAACCGCATTGTAATATCGGTACTATCGGACACGTTGACCATGGTAAAACAACTCTTACAGCTGCTATCACAAAAGTACTTTCTCACAGAGTAGAAGGTAACGCATCTGTAGATTTCGAGAACATCGATAAGGCTCCAGAAGAAAGAGAGCGTGGAATCACAATCTCTACAGCACACGTTGAGTATGAGACAGCTAACCGTCACTACGCACACGTTGACTGCCCAGGACATGCTGACTACGTTAAGAACATGATCACAGGAGCAGCTCAGATGGACGGAGCTATCCTTGTTGTAGCTGCAACAGACGGAGTTATGGCTCAGACTAAAGAGCATATTCTTCTGTCCCGTCAGGTTAACGTACCATATATCGTTGTATTCATGAACAAATGTGACATGGTAGACGACGAAGAGCTTCTTGAACTCGTAGAGATGGAGATCCGTGAAGTACTTAACGAGTATGACTTCCCAGGAGATGACACACCGATCATCCAGGGATCAGCTCTTAAGGCTCTTGAAGATCCAGACGGAGAGTGGGGAGACAAGATCATGGAACTCATGGACGCTGTTGATACATGGATCCCAACACCAGAGCGTGCTACAGACAAGCCATTCCTTATGCCAGTAGAGGACGTATTCTCTATCACAGGACGTGGAACAGTTGCAACTGGTAGAGTAGAGCGTGGAACACTTCACGTATCTGACGAAGTTGAAATCATCGGTATCCACGAGGACGTTAAGAAGACTGTTGTAACAGGAATCGAGATGTTCCGTAAGCTTCTTGATGAGGCTCAGGCTGGAGATAACATCGGAGCACTTCTTCGTGGTATTCAGAGAACAGAGATCGAAAGAGGACAGGTTCTTATCAAACCAGGTACAGTAAGCTGCCATAAGAAATTCACATGCCAGGTTTACGTACTGACAAAAGACGAGGGTGGACGTCATACTCCATTCTTCAACAACTACCGTCCACAGTTCTACTTCAGAACAACAGACGTAACAGGTGTTTGCGAGCTTCCAGAAGGAATCGAGATGTGTATGCCTGGAGATAACGTAGAGATGACAGTTGAACTGATCCATCCAGTAGCTATGGAGGAAGGTCTTCGTTTCGCTATCCGTGAAGGTGGACGTACAGTAGGATCAGGTACAGTTGCTACAATCATCGAGTAATTAATATCTAGATAGATTTAATATCGATACTTAAAATGAAATATGCCCGCAGGACCTCGGTTCTGCGGGCTTTTCTATTAGTGCGCAAATATACAAAAAAGTATTATCTTAAATATGTTGTGCCTTGAAAAATCCTATTGAAACTGACCGCATTTCTCAGTATAATATCACTGTATTAGGAAATACTTTGAAAAACGTCTGTTAGGGAAGATTCTCTAACGGACGTTTTTGGGGATAATCAAAATCATATGGCTAATGGGAGGAATTTATGGATAAGGCATATTTAATGCGGGCAAGTACCGTTGCAAAGGTCATTTTTGGAAATGTTTTCTATGCTTTTGTAATCAAACTTTTTCTTTTACCGGGGAATCTGATGACAGGAGGAACAACCGGTATTGGTCTGGTAGTGAAGCATTTTACGGGAGCATCAATTTCTGGATTTGTCTTAGCATTTAATATTGTGATGCTGATAGTTGGAGTGATTTTTCTTGGTAAGAAATTTGCACTGACGACAATTCTCAGTTCTTTCACATATCCAATTGCATTGGAAGCGGCCAATCATATTTTTGGGGATCTGGTGATCACGGATAATCCAATGCTGAATACGATTTTTGCCGGACTTGGAATCGGGATTGGACTTGGTATTGTAATTCGAACAGGAGCTTCTACCGGAGGTATGGATATTCCACCGTTGATTTTGAATAAGTATTTTCGAATTCCGGTGTCAGTGAGTCTGAATGTATTTGATATATTGATTCTGTTACCGCAGATTCTATATAATCCTCCGGAACGCGTTTTATACGGAATTTTACTGGTAATGATCTACACGACAGTGCTGGACAAAGTGTTAGTGATGGGAAATACCAAGACGGAAGTGAAGATTATCAGCAAACAGGTGGAAGAAGTACGTCAGGCAATTCTTGCGCAGGTAGACAGAGGCGTGACGATGCTGTATGGGGAAGGCGGTTACAAACAAGAACAAAAGCAGATTGTATTGAGTATTGTGTCTAATCGAGAACTTCCACAAGTTGAGAAATTGATCAGACAGATTGACCCGGAGGCATTTATGATCATCAGCAGAGTTACAGAGGTACGAGGAAGAGGCTTCTCTTTGAGTAAACATTACGGAGAAGAGGAAGGCTGATGATGCTGCAAAAACAGTACTGTAGATTAAACATTTATAGAATTAAGGAAGAACAGTTGTATGCTAAATAAAAAAGATTTCTTAAAATACGCATCAAAATTAGCCTTTCCGATCATGATTCAAAATTTGATTGGAACATTGGTAAACATTGCCGATACGGTAATGCTTGGATACGTAAGCCAGACGGCGATGTCAGCTTCATCACTTGCGAACCAGTATACGTTTATTCTGTTCTGCTTATATTATGGTATGGCTACAGGAACTTCGGTTCTGTGTGCCCAGTACTGGGGAAAAGGGGATAAAAAGACAGTAGAAAGGATTCTCGGTCTTGCGGAACGGATTTCACTGATCGTCTCGCTTATATTTTTCGTTATTTCCTTTACTATGCCGGTTACGGTTATGAAGATTTTCACAAATAGTCCGGATACGATTGCTGCTGGAAGTGAGTATTTGAAGGTGATTTCATTTTCATTTATGTTTATGGGGTTCTCGCAGGTTTTTATGAGCGCTCTTCGAAGTATTGGAAAAATAATGCTGCCTTCTATTACGTACATTGTTTCTCTTTGTGTCAATGTACTTTGTAATGCCACATTTATCTTTGGTCTGTTTGGATTTCCAAAGCTTGGCGTTACAGGTGTTGCACTTGGTACTGTGATTGCCAGAATTACAGAGGTACTAATTTGTCTCATCTATTCATTAAACAGTTCAGATGTCAGATTCAGGATAAAACATTTCTTTGCGAAATCAGGCATCTTGTTTCAGGACTTTATGAAAATTGCCACTCCAGCCGTGGTAAATGATGTTGTCTGGAGTTTTGCCACTTCAGCATTTGCAGCAATTCTTGGGCATATCGGAGATGACATGGTTGCCGCAAATGCGGTTGCTGTTATGGTGGTAAATATTGGTGCTATTGCCTGTCGCGGTTTTGCCAACGCTACGACTATCATTATCAGCCAGGAGTTAGGGAAAGATCAAATTGATACAGCCGGAGAATACGGGAAACGGATGCTTAGGATAACACTTGCTGTAAGCCTGATCGGATGCGTTATTATTCTGGCGATTCGTCCTCTGATACTGGACTTCTATCGGGATAAATTGACCGAGACTGCCCTTTCTTATCTTAGCATTTTTATAATTATGACAACCTGGCGTCTTGTGGGAGAAGGGATTAATACCTGCCTTATATGCGGTTGTTTCAGAGGTGGCGGAGATTCCAGATTTGGAATGATCGTAGATTCCATATTTATGTGGCTTGTTGCAGTTCCGGCAACTTTCCTTGCAGCATATGTTTTTAAATTACCGCCTGTCTGGGTTTACTTTGTAATGACTTTAGATGAGTTCGAGAAAATGCCCGTGGTATTTATTCACTATTTCAGAAAGAAATGGCTTACAAATATTACCAGAGATTTTGATTGAGGAGAAGTATGATCATGTCAAAAGATGAATATCTAATCACAGATGCGCCCCTGAAAGCGTTAACTGTTTTTGCAATGCCTATGATCTTAGGCAGTTTTTTTCAGCAAATATATAATATGGCTGATTCGATCATTGTCGGTCAGTTTGTTGGTTCTTCGGCACTTGCGGCTGTCGGTGCCTGTGCTGCACTTACGAATGTTTTCATTTGTGTAGCTCTGGGCGCCGGTGTAGGCGCAGGTGTACTCGTAAGCCGTTATTTTGGAGCCAGAGATTATGGTAAAATGAAAACAATTGTGTCGACATCGCTGATCAGCTTTTTAGTCCTGAGCATACTACTTGGAATCTTTGGTTTTTGCTTTTCACATTCAATGATGAGTTTATTACAAACACCTCCTGATATACTGGATGAAGCAGTACTGTATCTGCGGGTTTATTTTGTGGGATTCCCATTTCTGTTGATGTACAACATCCTTTCAACGATGTTTACTTCCATCGGTGAATCCAGAATTCCATTGGTTCTTCTGATTTTTTCATCCGTATTAAATATTTTTATGGATCTTTGGATGGTAGCCGGACTTGGTCTCGGCGTATTTGGTGCGGCTCTGGCAACACTTATTGCACAGGGGATTTCCGCGGTCTTTTCATTTCTGATTTTCCTTTATAGAATGAGACGGTATAAATGTCAGTTTGAATGGTTTGACGGACAGGAGTTATATTCGATGCTTCAAATTGCCATACCGTCAGTTCTCCAGCAGTCTACAGTGTCGATCGGTATGATGATCGTACAGGCAGTTGTAAATCCATTTGGTACACAGGCACTCGCAGGTTACTCAGCAACGATGCGAGTGGAAAATGTTTTTTCACTGATTTTTGTATCCATCGGCAATGCGATTTCGCCGTATATATCCCAGAATCTTGGTGCAAAGAAAATCGAACGGCTCAAAAAAGGCTATCATGCGGCACTGGTGTTGGATCTATGTTTCGCAGTCCTTGCTTTTCTGGTCATTGAATCACTGCACAATCAGATTTCTTCCTTATTCCTTGGAAAAGATGGAACAGCTTTAGCGTATCAGGTATCCGGTGATTATATGAGATGGCTGGGGTATTTTTTCATCTTCATGGGTATTAAGATGGCAACCGATGGTGTTCTTCGCGGACTTGGAATCATGCGTCCGTTTCTCATTGCGAATATGGTAAATCTTGCGATCCGTTTGTCTGTCGCTTTGATTTGTGCACCGCGGTTCGGAATTGCATTTGTCTGGCTCGCAGTACCGGCCGGATGGCTTGCAAACTTCTTGATTTCTTATGCAGCACTCAGAAAATCATGGCCGAGTATTGAGGAAGATAAAGGAGCAATATCATGCAGAAAATACTGATTGTAGAAGACGATACAAATATTAATAACTTGCTTCAGGAGGCATTATCCAAAGAAGGCTATTCTTGTGAGCAGGCATTTTCCGGGACCGAAGCAAAGCTGCTTTTAAATATGCAGGATCATGATTACGCACTTGTTCTGCTGGATCTGATGCTGCCCGGAATTCCAGGTGAGGCAGTTCTGGAGGAAATACGGAAAAAGGGAAATCTTCCGGTTATTGTGTTGACTGCAAAAGACAGCCTGGATGAAAAGGTAGAAGTTTTAACGAGCGGAGCGGATGATTATATAACGAAACCATTTGAAATCAGGGAAGTGCTGGCAAGAGTTCAGGTACAACTCCGTCATAAAGAAGAAAAGGAAGCAGAGGAACAGCATACGCTTTCATTTAAAGATATGGTATTAAACAGAAATACATTTCAGGTTGAAATTGCTGGAAAGATACTTCCGAAGATCACAAAACAGGAGTTTGCGATTTTAGAATTACTGCTCAGGAATCCAAAACAGGTTTTCAGTAAAGAGGATATTTTCGAATATGCCTGGGACGAACCTTATATGGGTGAGACGAAGACATTGGATGTACATATCAGCAATATCCGCAAGAAGATCAAACAAGTGACTTCGGAGGAATACATTGAGACAGTATGGGGAATCGGTTATCGCCTTCATGCGTAATCTTTACTCTTTTTTTACTATTTATTTGCGTTTGATTAGGATTCATCTTTTATGATAAATGCAGATAAGAAAAAGGAGATGAAAAACTTGATTGAGATGTTATTGGAAACACGAGGACTGACGAAGCGGTATGGGCATCATAAAGCTGTGGACAGTGTCAGCATGCATATTAAAAAGGGCGCTATCTATGGATTTATCGGACGAAATGGAGCCGGGAAGACGACTTGCCTGAAGATGATCAGTGGACTTTCCAGGCCGACGAGCGGAGAGATTGAGATCTTCGGATACAAGGGAAAGGATTTACAGAAAGTCCGCTCCCGTGTGGGATGTCTGATTGAAGCACCGGGATTATATGGAAATATGACCGCATATGAAAATCTGAATATCAAATGTAAACTGTTTGGGATAAAGAAAGCAGGTTACATTGATGAGATATTGAAAACAGTAGGTCTGGAGCATGTGGGACGGAAAAAGACAAAACACTTTTCTCTTGGAATGAAACAGCGTCTGGGAATTGGTCTTGCGTTGGTTGGAGAACCGGATCTGTTAGTCCTTGATGAACCGATCAATGGGTTGGATCCACAGGGGATTGCTGAGGTTCGTGATACGATTCAGAGGCTTCAGAAAGAAAGGAATATGACGATTTGCATTTCCAGTCATATACTGGAGGAATTATCGAAGATTGCTACCGATTATGGAATCATTCACAATGGAAGTTTATTGCAGGAGCTTACGAGAGAAGAATTAATGCGAAGATGCAGTGAGCGGATGGAATTAACACTGGCTGATCCGAAGCTTGCAATTCCGGTGCTGGATGCTATGGGATTTACGAATTATCAGGTAACAGACAAAGAACATATTCACATTTTTGAACGTCTGAATGAAAGCGCGGCGTTGAATATGGAGCTTGCAAAGGCAGGAATTCCGGTAAAAGGGCTTTCTATAACGAGTGAAGAACTGGAAACGTATTTCCTGAATCTGACAGGAGGTGACAGCCATGCTTAATATGATAAAAATGGATTTGTACCGGATGTTTCGCACCAAAAGTATGTATGTAGTATGGATCGTGCTGGCTGTGTCAGTACTGTTTACAACATTTATGTGTAAAACAGATTATGATTCATTAAGTAAAGAAGAGACCGTGCGGCAGGAGCAGTTTGCGGAACCGACTGCGGAGAATATTAATGTGGGAATGATGGTGACACTGCCGACAGAACCGGGAGAAAAGGTTACGGTGTATGACATTTTCTTTGCAAATTCTCAGGGGAAATTTTATGCGTTGTTTCTGGTGATTTTTGCGGTGATGTTTTCAACAGCGGATATCGGAAGCGGTTATATTAAAAATATTGGCGGTCAGGTTCAAAAAAGAGGAGCACTGATTTTTTCCAAATCCATTGCATTGGCGGTCTTTACGATGCTGACAATGGCAGGAGCATTCTTGCTCCAGGGAGCTGCGAACTATATAGTATTCAAAGAATTGACGTGGGGAAGTTCAAAAGCTGTTCTGTCTTATTTCCTGACGGAGCTGGCCCTTCATTATGCACTCGTGTTGATCTGCATGGCGATTGCAATTATTCTGAAAAATAATGTGATCAGCATGGTCATCGCGATTTGTCTTACAATGAATATAATGAGTATCGTATACGGATTAATAAACAGTGCTGTTCGGAAAATGGGAATCCAGAATTTCCAGATTTATAAGTATACGATAACCGGGAAATTATCACTGCTTCCTATGAATCCAAGTGGAAATGAGTGTCTGGTAGCATTCGGCGTGGCGATTGTGTTTGCTGTCATAATGATAGCTGCAAGCAGTGCTGTTTTTCAAAAGAGGGATATTTAGCGGATGTATATCGTAATTGGAATATTAGCAGGAATTATCATTTTACAATTTATTATTATGTGGAAATATCAGCGGCAGGTGAAGGACATCTGCCGCCAATTGGCGTTCTTGATGAAACATGACAGTAACATGTTGATTCAACGCGAGTTTGATTTGGGTGGAATCGGAACGCTTTCAGACAGATTGAATGAACTTCTGGAATTACAAAGAAAAGAGAAGCAGCGTTATCAGGAGAAAGAAGCTTTGATCGCGGATACTTATACGAATCTTTCCCATGATATCCGGACACCGCTGACATCTCTGGATGGATATTTTCAGCTTATGGAAGAATGCGAAAATGTCGAAGACCAGAGACGTTATCTGAATATTATTCATGAAAGAATACACAGTCTGAATGAAATGCTGGAAGAACTTTTCATGTTCACAAAGTTAAAAAATGAATCCTATAGTCTGGAACTGACGCCTTGCTGTATCAACCGGATTCTGAAAGAAACGGTGTTTTCCTATTATGATGACTGGGTAAGAAGGGGAATCCAGCCGGATATTCAGATTACAGAAGAACTGTTGTCCATAGCCGGAAATAAACAAGGACTCCACCGTGTTATTCAGAATGTAATTAAAAATGGCCTGGATCATGGAGAAAAGAAGATAAGTATTGTGTTAGAGCGCAAGCAGGAGCATGCAGTATTGCGAATCAGGAATCAGGTGATACATTCGGAGCAGATTGATATAGAACATGTCTTTGACAGATTTTATAAAGCGGATGTGGCAAGGAGCAAAACATCTACCGGATTGGGACTATCTATTGCAAAGGAACTTGTGAAACGTATGAATGGAGAAATCAGCGCAAAGACAGAGAAAAATGAGTTTATTATTGAGATGAGATTTCCGCTTTCTATCTAAAAAATCAGTAAAAATTGCACTTTATTGAGTTACAATGCTGAATTGCGAAAATTTAGATTTACCGAAACACTGAAATATGTTAATATGGTAGCAGTTATTTCAAAACTATAGATCAGATTGAAGGAGGTCTTTACATGATTAAATTGTACGAGAATGGCGTATATCTTCTCAATGGAACAGAGATAGTAGAAGACACAGGAAATGTGCAGGTTCCGCTGACGAAGGAAGAAGCCGCTCAGAACACAATGGCATATGGTATTTTAAAGGCACACAATACATCCGAGAACATGGAGCGTCTGCAGATCCGTTTTGATAAGCTGACATCCCATGATATTACATTTGTTGGAATTATCCAGACAGCACGTGCGTCAGGACTTGAGAAGTTCCCGATGCCGTATGTACTTACAAATTGTCATAACAGTCTTTGTGCAGTTGGTGGAACAATCAACGAAGATGATCATATGTTTGGACTAACTTGTGCGAAGAAGTACGGCGGTATGTATGTACCACCGCATCAGGCAGTTATTCATCAGTTTGCCCGTGAGATGCTTGCAGGCGGAGGAAAGATGATCCTTGGATCTGACAGCCATACACGTTACGGAGCACTCGGAACGATGGCTATGGGTGAAGGTGGACCGGAGCTTGTGAAACAGCTTCTGAACAAGACTTATGATATTAAGATGCCGGGCGTGATCGGAATCTACTTAGACGGAGAGCCGATGAAAGGTGTAGGACCGCAGGACGTTGCTCTTGCAATCATCGGAGCTACATTCAAGAACGGCTATGTGAATAACAAGGTTATGGAGTTTGTTGGACCTGGAGTCAGCAAGCTTAGTGCAGATTTCCGTATCGGAATCGACGTTATGACAACAGAGACAACTTGTCTGTCTTCTATCTGGAAAACAGATGAGAAGATTCAGGAGTTCTATGATATTCACGGAAGAAGTGAAGATTACAAAGAACTGAATCCTGGAGCGGTTACATATTATGACGGTATGGTTTATGTGAACTTAAGCGAGATCAAGCCAATGATCGCAATGCCGTTCCATCCAAGCAATGTTTATACAATTGATGAACTGAACGCAAATCTGGCAGACATCCTTCATGATGTAGAGCAGAAAGCACTTGTAAGTCTTGACGGTGCAGTTGATTACTCTCTGCAGGATAAGATCAGAAACGGTAAGTTCTATGTAGAGCAGGGAATCATCGCAGGATGTGCAGGTGGTGGATTTGAAAATATTTGTGCAGCTGCAGATATCATCAAAGGAAAGAACATCGGAGCAGATGAATTTACATTCAGCGTTTACCCGGCAAGTACACCGATTTATATGGAACTTGTTAAGAATGGTGCAATTGCAGATCTTATGGAAGCAGGAACTGTTGTGAAGACAGCATTCTGTGGACCGTGCTTTGGAGCAGGAGATACTCCGGCAAATAACGCATTCTCTATCCGTCATACAACAAGAAACTTCCCGAACCGTGAAGGAAGTAAGCTGCAGAACGGACAGATCTCTTCTGTAGCACTGATGGATGCTCGTTCTATCGCAGCAACAGCAGCAAACAAGGGATTCTTAACACCGGCAACAGCAATGGATGTAGAGTACAAAGGACAGAAATATCACTTTGATAAGAATATTTATGCAAACCGTGTATTTGACAGCAAGGGCGTTGCTGATCCAAGCGTTGAGATTAAATTTGGACCAAACATTAAGGACTGGCCGGCAATGTCAGCACTTCCACAGAACCTGCTTGTGAAGGTTGTATCTGAGATCCATGATCCTGTTACAACAACAGATGAGCTGATTCCGTCAGGAGAGACATCTTCCTACCGTTCTAACCCGCTGGGACTTGCAGAGTTCGCTCTTTCAAGAAAAGATCCTGCGTACGTTGGACGTGCAAAAGAAGTACAGAAAGCTCAGAAAGCAATTGAAGCAGATGAATGTCCGGTAGATGCTCTTGCAGAACTGAAACCGGTGATGGATAAGATCCACGAGACATATCCGGAAGTTGGCAAGGGTAACCTTGGTGTCGGAAGTACAATCTTCGCAGTAAAACCAGGAGACGGATCTGCTCGTGAGCAGGCAGCTTCCTGTCAGAAAGTACTTGGCGGATGGGCAAACATCGCAACAGAGTATGCAACAAAGCGTTACCGTTCTAACCTGATCAACTGGGGAATGCTCCCATTCCTGACAGAAGAAGATCATGAAGCACTTTCCTTCAAGAACGGAGATTACATCTTTGTTCCTAATGTGAGAAAAGCAGTAGAAGAGAAAGCGGATGTGATCAAAGCTTATGTTGTAGGTGATGAACTCAAAGAACTGAACCTTAAGCTGGGAGATCTGACAGACGCAGAGCGTGAGATCATTCTTGACGGATGTCTGATCAATTACTATAGAAATCATTAGTCATCATTGAAAATCATGAATCAATTATTGGATATGATAAAATGAAAGAAAAGCGGCGAGATATGGGAAATGACCTGTATCTCGCTGTTTTTATCTTGCTAATTAAATTTTCACATGCTAGTATTAAAACGAAATAAAATGTAACACGTTAAGGTATAAGAATGAAAAAATCTGCTTATGAAATGTCTGATTTAGTTAGTTGTGCGGAACTTGAGAACCTTGGACATTGGGGCGATGGATGTATTATATGAAGACGGAAAGAATTATTTGTGGTAAAATAAAGCACAAGATTAGAAATATTGAAAACAGGCGGTAAATAAAATGATATTTGATACACATGCGCATTATGATGATGAGCAGTTTGACACAGACAGAGATGAGCTACTAAGCAGTATGGCAGCAGGCGGCGTTGGAACAATTGTGGATGCAGCGGCGACAGTAGAGTCCTGGGATAAGATAGTAGAACTCGCAGAGAAATATTCATTTATATATGGATCAGTAGGTGTACATCCGGACGAAGTCGGTGCACTGAATGAAGAGAATTTCGCTCGAATGAGAGAATTATTAAAGAAAGAAAAGATCGTTGCGGTTGGCGAGATCGGACTTGATTATTATTGGGATAAAGAAGGGCATGATCTGCAGAAACACTGGTTCATCAGACAGCTGGATCTTGCACGAGAGATGAACAAACCTGTGATGATCCATAGCCGTGAGGCGGCAGCTGATACGATGGAAATTATGAAAGAACATGGAAAAGGACTCAAAGGTGTGATACACTGTTATTCTTACAGCCTTGAGATGGCGCGAGAATATGTAAAGATGGGATATTACATCGGAGTCGGCGGTGTTGTGACATTCAAGAACTCAAAGAAGTTAAAAGAGATTGTAGAAGAAATTCCACTGGAGTCAATTGTTCTTGAGACAGACTGTCCGTATCTGGCACCGACACCGTTCAGAGGGAAGAGAAATTCATCCTTGTACCTGCCATATGTTGTAGAAGCGATTGCAGAGCTAAAAGGCATTTCTGCGGAGCAGGTGATCGAACAGACAGAGAAGAATGCAAGGGATTTATATCAATTATAAGAAATGGAGAGATGAGATGAAAGAACCAACACTTGGAAATCCACAGAATACGATAGAAGTATTACAGAAATATAATTTCGTATTCCAGAAAAAGTTCGGTCAGAACTTTCTGATCGATACACATGTACTGGACAAAATTATTGCGGCAGCAGAGATTACAAAAGATGATTTTGTATTGGAAATCGGACCGGGAATCGGAACGATGACACAGTATCTGGCATGTGTAGCGAGAAAAGTTGTTGCAGTTGAGATTGACAAGGCACTGATTCCGATTCTGGAAGATACGCTTTCAGATTATGACAATGCCCGTGTTATTAACAATGACGTTCTGAAAGTAGATATTGCAAAGCTTGCAGAAGAGGAAAATGGAGGAAAACCGATCAAGGTTGTGGCCAACCTGCCATATTACATTACAACGCCGATCATTATGGGACTTTTTGAGAATCATGTTCCGATCAAGAGTATTACAGTTATGGTCCAGAAAGAAGTTGCAGACCGTATGCAGGTGGGACCGGGAACGAAGGACTATGGTGCACTGTCTTTGGCTGTGCAATATTATGCGAAACCATATATTGTGGCAAATGTACCACCGAACTGCTTTATGCCTCGTCCGAAGGTTGGATCTGCGGTAATCCGTCTGGAACGTTATGAAGAACCACCGGTGAAGGTAAAGGATGAAAAGCTTATGTTCCGTATTATCCGTGCCTCCTTTAACCAGAGAAGAAAGACTTTGGCAAATGGACTGAAGAATTCGGCAGAACTTGACTACACGAAGGAAGAAATCGAGGCAGCGATTGAAGCACTCGGAAGAGGAGCATCTATTCGAGGGGAAGCCCTTACGCTGGAAGAATTTGCAAAACTGGCAGATTTTCTTTATGATTGCAGATAAAATAATATTAAAGGAATTTACAAAGTTGCTGTTTACAAAAATGTAGTGGACAGCAACTTTATTCTTCTTCACTTTTTGATTCATAAAGATTTAATATTCAGTTAATTGTTTCATGGACGGATATCTAGTATAATTAAAAGATAAAAAGACATGAGAAGAAACAAGAGAAGGAGGAAGAGCCCATGGCCAAAGATATTAACAGCATATTTTTTGACATCACTCCGGAGATTGAAGAACTTGCTCTGAAATGTGAAACGAACAATGCAATTGACAAAGAACTCTATACCAAATACGAGGTAAAAAGAGGACTTCGAGATCTGAACGGTAAAGGTGTACTTGCCGGATTGACAAATATATCCGATGTGTGTGCAACAAAGATTGTAGACGGTGTATCTGTACCGTGTGCAGGTAATCTTTATTACAGAGGTTACAATATTAAAGATCTTGTAAGCGGGTTCCTTGAGGCGAAACATTTTGGATTTGAGGAGATTGCATATCTGCTTCTTTTTGGAGAGCTTCCTAATCAGAAGGAACTTGAGAATTTTAAGGATATGATAGCTGACCGCCGGATGCTTCCACCGAATTTTGTACGTGACGTGATCATGAAGGCTCCGAGCCGTGATATGATGAACAGTATTACAAGAAGTATTCTTCAGCTTTATTCTTACGACGACAAAGCGGATGATACAAGCATTCCGAATGTACTGCGCCAGAGTCTGAATCTGATCAGCCAGTTCCCAATGCTTATGGTTTACAGCTATCTTGCTTACAATTATAGAATGGGTGAAGACCTGTATATTTATGCACCGAAGAAAGAACTGTCTATGGCAGAGAATATTCTGATGATGCTCAGAGAAGATCGTCAGTATACAGAACTTGAGGCGAAGATCCTTGATATGGCTCTTGTTCTTCATATGGATCACGGCGGTGGTAACAACTCAACATTTACAACGCATGTTGTTACATCTTCAGGAACAGATACTTATTCTACAATTGCAGCAGCTATGGCGTCCTTGAAAGGACCAAAACATGGTGGTGCGAACGTAAAAGTAACACAGATGTTTGAAGATATGAAGACGCAGCTGACAGACTGGCAGGATGATGATCAGATCAGAGCTTACCTTGAGGCACTGCTGGAGAAGAGAGCGTTTGATAAGAGAGGTCTGATCTATGGAATGGGACATGCGATTTATTCTGTATCCGACCCAAGAGCGGAGATCTTCAAGAAGTTTGTAAAGCAGCTTGCATATGAAAAGGGCCACGAGGCAGAATATGTACTGTATGAGAAAGTAGAGAAGATGGCACCGGAGATCATTAGCGAGAGACGTAAGATGTATAAAGGTGTTAATGCGAACGTAGATTTCTACAGTGGACTTGTTTATAGCATGCTTGATCTTCCACCGGCATTATATACTCCAATTTTTGCGGCAGCACGTATCGTTGGATGGAGTGCACACAGACTGGAAGAGTTGAAGAATGTAGATAAGATCATACGTCCGGCTTATAAGCCGCTTGCACCATATCGTGATTATATCAAATTAGATGACAGGTAGTGAATGAACGATGAGAGATGAGTTTTATTTCCCTTCAAAGGATGGCAATACGGAGATCCACACGATTGAGTGGAAACCGGAAGGAGAAGTGAAAGCTGTCCTGCAGTTAAGCCATGGAATGGTGGAATATATTAAGAGATACGATGAATTTGCAGAATTCATGTGTAGTCATGGATATTATGTCGTTGGAAACGATCATTTAGGACATGGAAAATCTGTGCAGAGCAAGTCGGAGTATGGATTTTTTAACGAAAAATATGGAAATGCATGCGTGATCGGAGATATGCATACACTTCGTCAGCGGACGATGAAGAAATATCCGGATGTACCTTACTTTATGTTAGGACATAGCATGGGCTCAAGTCTTTTGCGCCAGTATGTACAGATGTATGGAAATGGGCTGGCGGGAGCAATGTTTATCGGAGTTGTAGCAGATCAGCAGAGAGCGACACTTCAGTTTGGAAGAAGATTGTGTAGGACACTGGCGATGTTCCGTGGCTGGCATTATAAAAGTAAACTGGTGGATAGAATGGCAGTCGGTGCCTATAATAGGAAATTCAAGAATCCAAAGACACGCGCGGACTGGGTAACCAGTGATGAAGAACATCTGGAAAAATATATTTCAGATCCACTGTGCTCCTTTGTCTTTACAGTGAACGCGTATTATAGCATGTTTACCGGGATGCTTATAATGGAGAAAAAAGAAAGTATCTATATGATTCCGAAGCAGCTTCCAATCCTTTTCGCAGCCGGTGCCGAAGATCCGGTTGGAGGATTCGGAAAAGGCGTAAGGAAGGTTTATGAGAAATACAAAGCGGCCGGAATCCAGGACATCAGTCTAAGACTGTATGCCGGTGATCGTCATGAACTGCTTAACGAGACAGATCGGGAGCAGGTATATGAAGATCTTCTCGAGTGGATGGAAGAACGTAGAAAAATAAATTATTAGTTTATATTTTTTCATAATCTGTTTATATTTTTTCGTATTCTTTAAGAAAGCACTCATACTTTTGACACATTTTCCGGATATACTAATATCAAGATAGTTGATAAGAGAAAATCAATTATCTTCCCCCCTCATAAAGTTGTGACACAGGAAAGTGTCAACACTTTACTCTCATTCCTTTAGATAACTATAAACACAACGAAGCCCGTTAGCCGAAAGGTTAGCGGGCTTTCGCGTTGCAGTGATAACTTAGATGCTGCCAGAATATAGGTGGTGTTATATATAAAGGAATCCTGTACGACATCATATGAAAACACAAAAAGTAAGACCCGAGCACCTCACTGTTTCAGCAGATCGGCAATCGGGTCTTCTTTTTATTATCTAAAGGAATGAGAGTAAAGTCGACATCCCGGCACACCGGGATGCCATTACTTTATGAGGGGGGAGATAGTTGTTTATCAACTATCTGAGTTTTAGTATAGACAGAAAATGTGTCAAAATTATGTTCAAACATTAAAAGAAAAATAAATTAAATAAAATAAACTTAACCCTGAACGCTTACAAACACTTCATAGACCTTCTTGAGTGATTTATGAAGATAAGGTTTGTACTCTTCCATAGAAACAGGTTTCTCATGAAGGATACAGTTGTAACTTGTTGAACTGATCAATTCAATTAGTGTAAAAAGTAAGAGATCCGGATTCTCACAGTTTACGTTATATTTTACAAGTGAATTTCTGTAGTGATCATAAAATTGCCTGGACACTACAGAACCTGTTCCGACAGCATCCTGGAAAACTCCCCAGGAGAGATTCTTTGACAAAAATTTTAACAAGGACTGCTGTTTCTGGAAACGGTCAATAATATAATCTGTTAAAAAAAGAATCTCTTCTTCTAAAGAATTAATCTCAGTTTCTTCAAGCTGCTTGTGTGCATCATCAAAAAGCTGACAGGCTTTGTATGCGATCAATTTATCTCTTAAATCATACTTGTCTTTGAAATAAAGATAGAATGTCCCCTTTGCCAGACCGGCCTGATTCACGATGTCGGATACAGTTGTTTTGGCAAAGCCTTTTCCGGTGAACAGGTCAAATGCAGTCTGGAGCAGTGTATTCATTTTCAGCTTTTTATTATCATCTACTTTTCCCATAATCTCAATGACCTCCTTTGTGTGTCTTTAGTGAGTGTAATATATAATACAAACTTTGCCAATAAGAGGTTTTCATAAAAATACATTCTGTGAAAAATTCCTATTGTCTTTTTACTAGTATGGCACAAAATTCCCAAAAGTCAATAAAAATGACTATTTTTCATTTTTTAACAAAAAAATATTGACTAATGGTCATTTCGAGCTATACTATAAGAGACTTGAGTAGTGAGACAGTATAGGAGATGATACAAATGGTTAAAGTTGGCAAATGGATTGCCAAACACAGAGTTCTGATGTTGATCATCGGATTTCTTCTGATTATCCCGTCGGTCATCGGGATGGCAAAGACACGTGTAAACTATGATTTGCTCAGTTATCTGCCGGAGCATCTGGAGACAGTAAAGGGTCAGGATATTCTGGTGGATGAGTATGGAATGGGCGCGTTCTCCATGGTTGTGGTAGAGAACATGGACATGAAGGATGTTCAGAAGCTTGAAGATCAGTTCAGTGAAGTACCGCATGTAAAAGATGTACTCTGGTATGACGATGTAGCTGATATCAGTCTTCCGGTGGAGATGATCCCAAATGATTTAAAGGAGGCGTTTTTCAAAGGCGATGCCACGATGATGCTTGTATTGTTTGATAATACAACATCTTCTGATGAAGCTATGGATGCTGTCGGACAGATGAGAAAGCTGGCGAATGATCAGTGCTTTATCAGCGGTATGACAGGAGTTGTTACAGATATTAAGAATCTGGCACTTAAAGAACTTCCGGTTTATGTGGTGATTGCAGCACTTTTAAGTCTGGTCGTACTTGAACTGACAAGCGGATCTTTCGTAGTACCGATTTTATTTCTGATCAGTATTGGGCTTGCGATTCTCTACAATCTTGGAAGCAACATTTTCCTTGGAGAGACTTCGTATATCACAAAGGCATTGACTGCGGTATTGCAGCTAGGTGTGACAATGGATTATTCCATTTTCCTCTTGAACAGCTACGAGGAAAACAAGAAGCGTTTTCCGGGAGAGAAAGAACGTGCTATGGGACATGCGATTTCCAATACATTTAAGTCTGTGGCAGGAAGCTCTGTTACGACAGTAGCCGGATTCGTAGCGTTGTGTGTTATGACATTTGCACTTGGCCGAGATCTTGGTATCGTTATGGCAAAAGGCGTATTGATCGGTGTGATCTGTTGCGTAACAGTTTTACCTTCTTTGGTTCTTGTATTTGATAAACCAATTGAGAAGACAAAACATAAACTGTTGCTCAGCAACATGGATAAGCCATCAGCTTTTATTACAAAGCACTATAAAGTATGGATCGTTGTTTTCCTGGTACTTTTATTCCCAGCTATTTATGGAAATAATCACACAAAGATTTACTACGACATTGCAGATTCACTCCCGTCCACACTGGACAGTAATGTGGCGAATGCAGAACTTAAGAAAGACTTCGATATGAGTAATATTCATATGGTTATGTTAGATAGAAGTATGGATGCAAAACAGAAGTCGAAAATGTTCGATGAGATTGATTCTGTGAAAGGTGTCAAGTGGACGATCAGTATGAATTCGCTGATTGGACCGGCAGTGCCGGACTCTATGATACCAAATGATATCAAAGAAATGCTGCAAAGCGATGATTACGAGCTTGCATTTGTATGCTCGGAATATGAATCAGCAACAGAGGAAGTCAATACACAGATTGCATCGATCGATAAGATTGTAAAATCTTATGATAAAAATGCGATGGTAATTGGAGAAGCTCCTTTGATGAAAGACTTGGAGGATGTAACCAATGTGGATCTGGTAAATGTAAATGCACTTTCAATTGCAGCGATATTTATCATTATTATGATTATCTTCAAATCAATATCACTGCCAATCATATTGGTGGCAGTTATTGAATTTGCAATTATGGTTAATATGGCAATCCCGTTTTATCAGGGAACAAGCCTTCCATTTGTTGCAAGTATAGTAATTGGAGCAATTCAGTTGGGAGCAACTGTAGATTATGCAATTCTAATGACGACCCGCTATCAGAAAGAGCGTCAACGTGGACGAGATAAGATGGAAGCAATCAGTATTGCCCATAAAACCAGTATGCCGTCAATTATCAGCAGCGGATTAAGTTTCTTCGCGGCAACATTTGGAGTAGCCTGCTACTCACAGGTTGAAATGATCGGTTCTATTTGCACTTTGCTTGCGCGAGGCGCGATTATCAGTATGGTTGTTGTAATCCTGATATTGCCGGCGATGTTTATGATATTTGACAAAGTAATATGTAAGACGTCCATCGGATTCCTCGGTGGAAAAAAGTAGAAAGGATGTAAGAATCATGAACAAAAACAGAAAAATCAAACGTGGACTCACAACTTCTCTTGCCGTTGGAATGTCAGTAATGATGGGCGCTGTGCCGGTCTTTGCTGCAGGAACAAGTTCTGATGCAGATGCAGTTTATAAGGAAGAGACAGTTTATGTAAATGCAGACGCAACAGGAACAATTGATGAAGTAACAGTATCTAACTGGCTGAAGAATTCAGGCAGTGTATCAGGAAGTCTGACAGATGCAAGTACTCTGAAAGATATTAAGAATGTAAAAGGTGATGAAACATTCAAAGCATCCGGAGATACATTGACATGGAATACAGACGGTGAAGATATTTATTATCAGGGAACAACAGATCAGAATCTTCCGGTTTCCGTAAAGCTTACTTACTATCTGGACGGAAAAGAAATCAAACCGGCAGATTTGAAAGGAAAAAGCGGACATCTGAAGATTCAGGTGGATTATACAAATAAAGAGAAGAAAACAGTCAGCGTAGATGGAAAACAAGAAGAAGTTTACACACCATTTGTCATGATGACGGGAATGATCCTTCCGAATGAAACATTTAGCAATGTTACGATTGATAACGGAAAAGTTATTTCTGATGGAAGCAAGAATATCGTAGTCGGATTCGGAATGCCTGGCATGAAAGAAAGTTTGAATCTGGACGAAAGCAAAACAGAAGATCTGACAATCCCGGAAAGTCTCTGCGTGGAAGCTGATGTGACAGATTTCACAATGTCTTCTACATTTACAGTGGCACTTACCGATCTTCTTGATGACATTGATTTTGATAATATCGTAGATGTTGATTCACTGAAGAGTTCCTTAGATGAACTGGAAGATGCAGCACTTCAGTTAGTAAGCGGGTCTGACACACTTGCAGACGGAGCCGGAACACTTGCAGACGGTGTCAACAGCTATACAGAAGGTGCGGATACTTTGAATGATGCAATTCAGAAGTACCTTGGAAGCAATGGAGAACTGAACGGAAGCGTGACAGAGTATGTGAATGGTGTCAATAAAGTTGTCAAAGGCGTGCAGGATTATACAGACGGAACAAATGCACTGGCTGACGGAGTGACAGCTTATATTGGCGGTGAACAGCAGCTGGCAGCAGGTGCCGCGAAACTGAGCCAGCTCAGCAGCGGACTGAAAACAGTACAGGGAGCAATCAGTCAGCTGAATGCAGCAATTGATGGAGAAGGCAGTGCGACAGAAGATATTCAGTCAGCGTCAAGACAATTGGCAGCAGGTACAGCACAGCTTAAGGCATCCCTTGGAAGCCAGGAAGTGCAGGCACTTTTGGGTCAGGTTGAAAACATGCTTACAACCGGAAATGAAATGATCGAGCAGACAGAGCAGCTTGAAACAGCATTGAATGATGGAATTGCAGTACCGGTTCAGAATATAGCGGGTAATTTACAGAGTCTGAGTCAGCAGCTTGGAGCAATTAATCAGCAGCTTGCTACTTTGGACACAACTTGTCAGAGTGCAGTAGATGATTTGAATGCGAAGATTGCAGATTACAATAATAAAGTAGATGCAGCGCAGAGTGCAGCAACAAGCAGCAAAGCAACTATCAATTCAGCAATCAGTGAATTACAGACAAAGAAAGATCAGACAACAGATGAGACAGCAAAGGCAGATCTTCAAGCAGCAATTGATAAGCTGAATGCGGCATCAAATGCAGCGGATGGACTGCTTGGACTGGAGAAGGCAAGTGAAGTGTCAGTGTCACTTCCGTCAATTGACACAACTCCAATTCAGAAGGAAATGGGAGAGATTGCAGCATCTATGGAAACATTTAAAAAGACTGCAAATGATCTGAATGCTCAATTACCGGAAATGAAAGAGAAGTTAGAGTCTATTACAGCTATGAAGTCACAGCTTCCAACAGAGGCACTTGGACAGCTGTCCGCATCAGTAGACCAGTTGAACGCAGGAATGCAGGGATTGAATGCAGCAATCGGATCCTTCTCATCTAATCTCGGAACATTAAATGAGTCTGTACAGGCACAGTTCCCGGCAGCAGTTACAGGAATTCTTGAACTGAACGGCGGATTCTCACAGCTGAGTGCAAATAATGATGCACTTTTAGCAGGAGCCAACAAACTGAAAGCTAACAGTTCAACACTGGTAGCAGGAGTTCAGACACTTCAGAGCGGAACAAACCAGCTGGCAAGCGGACTGAATACACTGGGAAGCCAGATGTCATCCGGAGCAGCAAAACTTTCAATGAACAGCGCAGCCCTTCGTGAAGGTGCAGCAACTCTTCAGTCAGGAGCAAGAGAACTCGCAGACGGTATGGAGAAGTTCGACCGTGAAGGAACAAGCAAATTAAAGAGCACAGTAGAAGACGAACTCGGTGATGTACTTGACCGTTTCGATGCACTTACATCGGATGATTGTACTTATACAACATTCAGTGGAAAAGACAGCGGAATGGAAGGAAGCGTGAAATTCGTAATCGAGACAGAAGCAATCGAGTAAATCGTATCATCTCTATAATATAGGAAAAACGGAGAAATCCCCGACCAGGATTTCTCCGTTTTGTTACTGTTCACATGATGTGCGATTAGCAACGCATCTCGCCATCACAAGAAAGGATTGCAAAAAATACCATTATATAGTAGTCTGTCTATAGAGATGCATATTGAATGCACAGTAGAATAAGTTGATAATAGAAATTATGGTATGTGAGGAAGAGATGGAAGGAAATTTAACAAAGGGTCCTATTTTAAAGACCTTGACGAAGCTGGCGATACCGATTATGGCATCGTCATTTTTAGGGACATTGTATAATCTTACAGATATGGCATGGATCGGTCTGCTTGGTTCGAAGGCAGTTGCCGGAGTTGGTGTCGGAGGAATGTATACCTGGCTGTCACAGGGACTGGCATCCATGGCTCGAATGGGTGGACAGGTTCAAGTGGCGCAGCATATTGGAAAAGGAAACAGAGACGAGGCGAATAAATATGCGCAGACCGCAGTACAGTTAGCTACATTGATGGGATTAGTATATGCGGCAATTGTATTGCTTTTTTTACATCGACTGATCGGCTTCTTTCAGTTGGATGATGCAGAAGCAATTGCGGCTGCATTTTCTTATACAAGAATTGCCTGTGGTTTGATCGTATTTTCATTTCTGACATTTACGTTGACAGGTATTTATACTGCACAGGGAGATTCAAAGACTCCATTTATTGCGAATCTGATCGGCCTGGTAATCAATATGATTCTGGATCCGGTACTGATCCTTGGACCGGGGCCACTTCCTGAATTAGGTGTGGCAGGTGCAGCGATTGCGACTGTAACAGCGCAGGGAATTGTAATGAGTGTGATGATCATCGGAATCTTTGTGCAGAAGAAGGATAATGTATTAAAAGGAATTCGTCTGTTTGCAAGAATTCCGATGGAATATGTAAGTGGAATCTGCAAGATCGGAATTCCGACAGCACTTCAGGGAATGGCTTATTGTGTAATCTCAATGGTACTTGCACGTATGGTATCCGTCTTTGGTGCTGAGGCAGTTGCAGTACAGAGAGTCGGAGGTCAGATTGAATCGCTCTCATGGAATACGGCGGATGGATTCGCTGCGGCGCTGAATGCATTTGTTGGACAGAACTATGGAGCCAACAAGATGGATCGTGTCAAGAAAGGATACAGAGCATCTTTATGGACAGTTGGTATTTGGGGATTGATAATTACAGCAATATTTGTATTTGTTCCAAAACCAATCGCAAGAATTTTTTTCCATGAAGCAACAGCAATTGAAATCGCAGTGGATTACCTCATAATCGTAGGACTCAGTGAAGCATTTATGTGCGTAGAGCTTATGACGGTTGGGGCATTGTCCGGACTTGGAAAGACACATCTGTGCAGTGTGATTTCAATTATATTTACAGGAGCGAGAATTCCATTGGCAATTCTCCTTTGCAGAACAGCACTCGGACTTAATGGAATCTGGTGTGCAGTTTCATCGTCATCCATTGTAAAAGGTATTATCTTTGTAGCAACATTCTTCTGGATTACAAGAAGTTCAAGAATACTTAAGAATAATAGCCGGCTTTGATTAAGAAAAGCCTGCTATTATTCTTTTATAAAAGATGATAGTTCAAGGAAGATATTGGAGGAAAAATGAAAATAGAAAAACAATGGGAAAATAATAGAAGTAAAATGATATCAAATATTGTATTTGGAGCATATCTCTTCTTACTGACATGGCTTGTGCTGTTTAAGTTTGCATTTACTATAGAAGAAATCCCACATTTAAGACAACTAAATCTAATCCCATTTCATTACGAAACAAGTGTTGCGTTTATAACACATATGAAAGAGGTTATATACAATATACTGATATTTGTTCCGGCAGGAGTTTACTTCACTGCATTTCTGGGTAAAAGAAAATGGTGGTTGGGGATTGGAGCATCATTTTTTGTGAGCCTGACATTTGAGACAGTACAGTGGATATTCTCTATTGGCGTAAGCGATATTACAGATTTAATCGGAAATACACTTGGCAGTGGGGTGGGAGCAGTGCTCTTTGCATTTCTTGGAAAAATATTGCCAAAGAAGAGAATGAGCATGATCAATGGAATCGGAGCAGTGGTTGAGGTGGTCGGAATTGCATTACTGAGTATGCTGTTTGTGACAAATAAGTAAGCATGCAATATTCGTAGCATTTGGGAACGCAGTTTACGCATTTGCAACAACCGAAAGAACTGACGTCCTTTCGGTTAAGGGCATTCGCCCTATGTTTCCCAACCCTACCAGCTTAGTGCAAGCAAGCTTGCAACACCTGCTAGTGTTTGGAAACGCAGATGCTAATTTTCAGAATATTCTGAATTGCATGAAATATATAAAAAACATTGACAATTAAAAACAGCTGTGATAAGATAACCTTCGTCGCTGAGGAACAGCAAAGAAAACAACAGAGGAACGGAAGATGAAAGAAGACGCGGAGGCGGGACATTCTTGATCGGAAGGAAACTGGAAGATTTAAAAATCAATGAAATGATTGAAAAATAAATCAAAAAAGTTGTTGACAAAGAGTTCTGAAAGTGATATCCTAAATAAGCTGTCGCGTGAGACGGCAAAGGAAAGCTCGAAAAGAGCGACAAAGAAAAATAAAAAAGTTCTTGACAAAGACAAAAGCTTTTGATAAAATATAAAAGCTGTCGCTTGAAAAGAACGACACAAACAAAGAACCTTGATAACTGAACAATAGACAACAACAACCCTTGAAAATTTCTTTAAGAGAAGATTTTTAAGAACGGTTTTTAAACAAACCAAAACAACAGTAAAAAGGGAAGAATTAGCTAGTTAGTTGGTTCTGAACTGGATACAAACACTTTTAACGAGAGTTTGATCCTGGCTCAGGATGAACGCTGGCGGCGTGCTTAACACATGCAAGTCGAACGAAGCACTTGAATCAGATTCTTCGGATGAAGTTTCCTGTGACTGAGTGGCGGACGGGTGAGTAACGCGTGGGTAACCTGCCTCATACAGGGGGATAACAGTTAGAAATGACTGCTAATACCGCATAAGACCACAGCACCGCATGGTGCAGGGGTAAAAACTCCGGTGGTATGAGATGGACCCGCGTCTGATTAGGTAGTTGGTGGGGTAACGGCCTACCAAGCCGACGATCAGTAGCCGACCTGAGAGGGTGACCGGCCACATTGGGACTGAGACACGGCCCAAACTCCTACGGGAGGCAGCAGTGGGGAATATTGCACAATGGGGGAAACCCTGATGC